>Ga0098037_1000534_pt1 | contig 19350 bp, 7 predicted proteins | sample 5_EtaG_FD_75050 | JGI IMG/M metagenome (GOLD analysis project Ga0098037, IMG submission 75050) | Marine viral communities from the Subarctic Pacific Ocean - 5_ETSP_OMZ_AT15132 metaG | ecosystem: Environmental > Aquatic > Marine > Oceanic | place: Pacific Ocean | collected 2015-01-08 | reverse complement strand
TAGGTCTATTTCTACCGGTTTTAATTCTATATAACATGTCTTCCAAAGCCTCTCTAACACCTTTACCATAACCAGCTTCTATTTTATTTAAATTTTCTTCAGAAAATATTATATCAGCGTTTTCATTAAACTCATTAAAAAACTTCTCTCTACCAACTCTACCTGTTGCATCGTCTAAATCAACTCTAATATCTCCACTTTCCCAACCATCAACAGGCGCTATGTAAGCTTCTTGCTTAGATATTGTGTTTAAAGTTTCAGCATACGCTCGTAAACTTGGATCAGACATTACTAGCTCTGATAAACCAGCTTGATCTATTTCGCTTAAACCAGGTATATTGTGACCATGTTTATTCCATAAATAAACTCTTACCGCGTCTTGAAAAGTAAAATCGCCATCTGGGGTTTTTTTTGTAAGTTTCTTTTTAACATCTGGAAACTGTTTGTTTAAAGCGTTATAATCATTAGCTATAGATTGTCTAGCTGTATCATACTCTCTATTCGCTCTATTTAATGGTCTAATTAAAGCTTGTTCAAAAAAGTCTCTATGCTTATCACCTTGTCTACCTTTACCTAAAAAGTTATAGAGTAAACCTGTAAAATCTTCATGTGATGGTGGTATAAAAAATCTAAACTTACCTTTACCAGCGCCACGTTTTCTAGCTTTTGTAGCGGCAAATCTTTTTTTAGATTCAATACCAGTTACATCTTCTAATATATCGTTGAACTGATCGTTCATTCCTTTGCTAAACTTAACTTTAGCTTGTTGAATTTTAGATTTAACGTCAAACTGATCTAACATGTTTTTAACAGCTTGTACGTTTTGCAAGGCATCATCCGCAAAATAAAAGTCATTATACCCTTCACCAACTTTATCAGCCATCCAAAGCGCTTTAGCTTCCGATGTAGAATTGCCAAGTCCAGTTATATTTTTAATAGGTATATTTAAACCATTAGCTTTTAAGAAATCAAATATAGCTTTTTGAGCTTGAGGCGGCCTAGCTGTTAATACAAACATGTTTTCAGGACCAAATTTATTTTGAAGTTTTAAAGCTTTCTGAAACAACGGCGCTAATTTACCTTTTACAACTTTGTTAAAATCTGAAAAGTCAAAAGTGTAACCCTTGTCTAACATGTCTTGATAATTCTTTGCATATTGTTCAGCGTTTAACGTACCCGTTGTGCCGTCTGAAGCCGTGTATTTAACTAAAGATTCGGTTGTTGCTAGTGTATCATCAAAATCTAAAACAGTGATACCTTTAGACTCTTTAAGAGTTTGTGTTTTGATTTTAGCTTTATTTAATCTATTTAGACCATCTATGTTTTTATTAATATTTGCTTTTCCTTGTTCACGTAAAAATTCTATATTTTCTTTACCTTCAAACAAGTCTATTATACTTTGTCTTGCTTTTTCAACACTTAAATTATCAACACCAAAGTACTTAGCAATAGTTTGTTTTTCCTGCTTTAGCATATAACCATTTGGATCTACACCGGCTTTCATTAATCTATATATACTAGCATAACCTTTTGGTAACCAAGATAAGTTACCATTAATTATTTGTGGAGCTACTTTAGTAAAAAAGTCTACACCATTAGAAGATTTTAATTTCCCACCAGGATCATCTTTTTCTAATATTGATATTTGAGAAAATAAACTTTCAACAAGTGGAGCAACTTCATCAACTCTATTATCTATAGCCGCCCCAGCTAATATTCTCATAACTTCAGCTTGTGGAGAATGTTCTTCAACTACAGACTCGTTTAATATAACTTTACCATCTTGATTTACAGCATAGCCAAGGAAAAACGCAGACATTCTACCAAAATTATTTTGGTCCATACTACCATGTAATATAAACTCTTGTAACATCCAGGTGTCTTTTTTGTTTTCTTTGAGATATTGAGCTATGTCTTTGTAAAAATTAATTAAGTTTTTTACTTTATTTTTATCTATAGAATCGTCTCTAGTGTCAACATTAGCTCTTTGTCTTTTTCCCTTTAAACCTTTTTTCTTTTCATCTTCTGTTAAAGTTCTATTGTAATAATTTCTTTTTGGATCTACTTGATCTGTGTTTTTAATTTCTTTTAAACTCTTTTTTCCTATGTTATTCAGTGCTTTTTTTATACTTTCTTCAAAATTGTTTTGCTCTCCGTAAGCCGTTCTTGTTATAGAACCAGTAAAAGAAAGCTTAAGCATGTTGTAGTACTGCGGGTATTTATTTAAAAAATTAGCAATAGTAGTGGAAAGATGTTCTTCCCAAGTATACTGCTGGCCGTCAACAAGTGTTTGCATTAGTCTCGCGCTATATTCTTTACCTTTAATAACTTCGCCATCTTCAGTTATTTCTAAAAACATCTCACCTTTGGGAATAGAATCTTGGTTTAATTTTTTAAGTTCGTTTTTTACATAATTAGCCTTTATAATTTTACTTATATACTCAGATACAGCTTGGGCTTTTGGAGTAATAGGTTTGCTAAAAGCAACTTTGCTTTGTGCAGCTGTAATATTAGCTGTGGTTTGTTTTATAGCTTTTACTTTTTCCTTGTCGTCTTTTTTCTCCGCTTCTTTTCTTTGTGTTTCTAAGTTTCTTTGAGCTGTAGAAAAAGCAGCTTGTTGAGAATATATTTTAGCCACACCTTTTAATAGTTGTCCTATGTTTGATCTTTCAACTCCTTTTGGCAAAACATTAGTCTCCATACCAGGGGTTATACCTAAGTCTTTTTTAAACTTCTCAATAATTTCTGGAGTAGGATTTATAAACTCAGGTTTTAATTCCCATATAGTAGGTTGCGAACCTTTACCTTTAGATCTTCTATTTGTTTTGTTGTAAAAATATTTTAACACCCTACCTTTTAGACCTATAGCTAAACCTAAAACATCTTTGCTAACATCAATGTTTTCTCCTAATCTGTCTATATCAGCATCGTCTTGTGTAACGCTTTCTCTAGGCAGTACTTTTATAAAGTTTTCAGCGTTGTCTCCTATAGCAAAAAAATCTTGAATATTTTTAGCTTCTGAAGCAGAAGGTATGCCTGTTTCTCCTTTTTCAACTTTTTCTCCTGTTTTTGGATTTACTATTTTATCAGAGTAGGATATATTTTTTGTACCATCTGTAATTTTAACAGAAGGTATATTAAATATTGTTTCGCCAACTTTACCAGTATACTTTAAAATATTTTTAAATGTATCTCCAACTTTAGCTTTAACAATATTTTTTAAATCATTAACTTTATTAGCAACTTTAGCTAAACCTAAAACATTAGTTTTTGTAACTTTAACATCGGCTTTAGTTTTAGTAGTATCGCCAGCGTCAGCAATTTGTCTAGCTTCTTTAGTGTCTATACTTTTAGTTTGTTTAGCTTCTGCGTTTCTTATTGCTAAAGCTTTTCTAGCGTCTAACTTACCAAATCTAGTGTTAGCAAATATAAATTCTCCAAAGTTTCTACCAACAACAGTGCCATCTTGTCTTTTTGCTGACGGATCAAAATTAATTATTCTTTCTCTAACAGAATCTATAGCGTCTTGATATTCATTACCAATAGATTTTGATTTTACATAGTTATCTATTATACCGTTTGGCGATAAAGCTTTACCAAGTTCTAGATTACGCATAGGGTCTTTAAAGAAATTTAAAAAATCTTCTTTAGTTTTAACGTCTTTAGGTATAAGAGCGTTTATTGTTTGCAAAGGTGTTATTGCTTTAGACTCTTTTAGTTCAGTTTCTGGTACGCTTAGATCGTCGTCAGCTTGCTTTCTTATTGCTTTGTCATCTTCTGGTGGTAATTGTAAACTACCTCTCATTGCTTGTTTTTGAAAACTTCTAATATAAGCTAAAACATCATCTGCTGTTTTTAGTTTAAACAAAAAGAAGTTACCCATTCCAGGTATATTTTTTACAGCGTTGTTTAATATAGATTTTAAAGTTAAAAGTGCATTTTTATTGTTTTTAGATATAATACCGGCGCTAATAAATTCACCAAACAACTGCTTCATCTCTACTAAATTAAACTCACCGGTTGTTTTGTCCCTGTAAGAGTTCAACCTTGCCATAGCTGTTTCAAATTCTTTTTTAGATAATTTATTTTGATTAAATTGATTTTGTAATTCATCAACTAAACTTAACACAGCTTGCTTGTGCTTTTCTACAACTTTACCGTCTTTAACAATTCCTACCTTAACATCGTTCATGTGTCCTAATTCGTGAATAGGAGCATATGCTATAAATGATTTTTGATATTGGTTTAAAAGAGGATTTGCCAGCTGGCGAACTATATTATCTTCTATAAGTATAGATTCGTTTGTAGATTCAATAACAAAACCACTACTTCCGTTTTCTATACCTTCTACTATTTGTTCGTATCGAGTTATACTTATATTTCCTTTGTTTAATTGTTCACCAACGTATTCTACAACTTCTTCTACAGTTTTAAACTCTTTTGAATTACCGTTCAATTTAGCCATGTTTACAAACTGCTTGTATTTACCAAAGTAAAACTGGGTGTCAACATCTACGTTTCCTTCTCCTAAAACCTGCTCTAATGTTTCTTTTTGTCTTTCACTTGGTTTTTTTAATAATATTTCGTTTTCAGCTTCTAATTTGTTAACTTTGTCTGATATTTCTTTCTTTACTCTTTTACTTCTTTCTGTTGGCGCTATTTCATCGGTTTCTCTAGAACCTTCATTTCTTGCCTCTTCAAATAAATCTCTTATTTTTTTATTGTTTTCAGACACCTGTCTAATTTCTTCATTAGTCATGTCAGCGGCGTTAGCTAGCGATAACATTTCCGTAAGTTTAGATTCGTTTAAAATTTTACCAATTTTATTTTTTAAATCTGCTCTTTTACTAAAAACATCAAAACCACTTTTACCTTCTAACGCATCAAGTTCATTTTTTAATTCAGCGACTTCTCTTAGCCTTCTATTTTGTTCCCGCTTTTGCATGCTTGAGCTAAACTCACTTACTATAGTATTTTTAATGTTAGAGCCTATAGAAGGACCTTGCATTGCTAATGAAGAAAATAACACGTTCATATTAAAGTCAGCGTCTATCCCATCAAACAAACCTTTGTTTTCTTTTAATACAACAACATCTGTTAAGTTGTGACCAACTTGCGTTAAAGCTTCTTCTACGTATTCTATACCGGTGTTAAAAACATAACCAGAAGTTGATCTTAAAGAATTTTTAAAAGTAAGTTTACCAGTGGTTTTGCTTACACCATATAATCTTTTCATTATACCAAGACTACCTAATTTTTCAGCATAATAAGCTATACCACCATATAAAATAGAAGAACCCATTTTTTGAAACTCAGATAGTTCAAGACCTTTTTCTTGTCTTTGTATTTCTTCGTTTAATTCGATACGCAGTTCTGCGTCTTCTGTTGTCTTTAATATTTCCTCTAGCGCGCTTATAGTTTCTTTTGCATTTTTTTCAATTAACTCTAACTCTGTTAACTTTCCAGCCGTTTCAGTAATACCAAATATACCCGCTATCGAACTTGACGCTCTACTAGCCGCGGCGTATGATATAATTCCATATCTTGCAGCTGTAAAAGCGGTTGCTCCACTAAGAGCTGTTAATATACTAAAAGAGTTTTCGGCAAATAAATGACTTGCTGTTTCTCCTAAATTACTCATGTTAACGTCTTTCCATCTAACAGGCATAGGCTGCATCATTTGCTTTCTTTCTTTATAACTCGCTCTTAAACTTAATTCTTTGTCTATATCTTCTTTTATCTTGGTGTATTGAGCTAGTTTAGAACCTAAAACTCTAACGTCTCGCACAGTACTCCACACGGAAGATTTAATATTACTTACAAAACCATATTCTTTAGCAAAAGCCGAAATAGCTAATTCAGCATCGCCAAATTTTTCTGCATTTTTTACGTATTTATCTATTTTTCTTTTATAGTTATTAACTTGTGATATTAATTTATTATATTTTATTTTGTCTTCGTTAGATGAGTTTTCTGTAATTTCTCCTAGTGCGTCTATATCTTTAACCAACTGATTAGCTGAAGTAACAATATTGTCTATTTCGCCTCCTTTTTCTTCAAAATAACTTTTAAATACTTCTTGTATTGCTTTGTTCCCTTGAAATTTTAATTCTTTCCCCTCTTCTCCAACTTGCATCAGACTTTTTTTTCCTTTTACATAAAAGTCTTCTTTGAACGTTAAACCAGTTGCTAGTTGTAGCAGCATTCCAACTCCACTTGTTAATTGACGGTTCATTGCCATATAGCTCTTATCGAGCGTGATGTCGGTGATGAGTCTAATTAAGTCTTCTTTAGATAAACTTAACTTGTTAGCGTATTCTCTTAATTCTTTATCTTTTTCAAACGCTTCTTTAAATAGTTTTAAATATTTTTCATCTACTTCATTGTCTACATCAAATATATTGTATAAATTAAGCTTTAAGTTTTCTCTTATTTGTTCTCTTTCTTCATCGTCATCTATATCTTTAATATAATTTTCTACAGCATAAGCTTGTTCCTCGTTAATAGCAATATTAATATCACCTTCCGGTATGTTATTTATATCAAACGTTTCATTTTTTAAGTATGAATCAACAGTACTTTCATCAATACCTCTAGCTAAATAATAAGATCTTAAATCTTTTTCTTTTTCAGTTATGTTACCCTCTCTGTCTCTATAAGCGTCAAAATCTTCATACTCTACATCATTTACTGTAACAGGGTTGTTCTCTGAAAAATAATTTTTTCTAACGTTTTCTATAACTTTTTCGCTATTTTTATCTACAGAATTTATTATATTGTAAACTTTAAACTTACTTTTTTCCTCCTCTTTTTCATCTATTTCTTCATCTCCAACATATTGGTAAGCATCTTTTACGCCAATTAATTCCATAAAAGCATTGCCATCTCCTTGGTATCCAGCTCTAGCAAACAAAGAGTAAGAATCTTTAAGAGCGTTTTCATTAGTTCTTATTAAACTAACAAAATCGTTTATTGATCCTTTATAACCTCTTTTAGAAAATAAATTAAAAGCGTCGTTTAACGCGTTTTGATTAAATTGTGGCATGTGTTATTATCTTTTATTAATAAGTGCTAGTGTTTATACCGTCACCGGTAATTTTAGCGTTTGTTACTGTATTACCAAGTTTTTCTATACATATTTTTCTACAAAACTTTTTCCATTCTTCAAAATTAGGAGTATCTTCACCTACCTTTGTCCACATATCATTATAAGGATTAACAACTGCATCTAAAAAATTATCTAACTCAGCGTCAGAAATTTTACCATCTTCTGTCATGTAGTTAAGATAGAAATCACCTGTAGAACCTAAATACTTTATTCCACCTAATATCTCCTCTTTTATTTTATCCCCTTCTCTTTTTAATATTTGTTTTAATGTTTCACTACCGTTTATAGGATCTTGAACAAAGGCTCTTAGTTCATTGGTTTCTTCAGGAACAATAATATCCATTTGACTTTTTAAAACATCTTCATCTATAGACTTACCCCCAGCGCTCATCAAAAAACTCATAAAATTATTTCCAGCAGTGCTTTTAGGTATAAATTTATTTTTTATTTCTTTAAGAGTATATGTGTAGTCATCGCCCTCAAACTTAAACTTAGTTTCACCATCTACTTCAACTAAAGTAAAATCTTCGTCTTGAAATTTTCTAATTAACTCGTAATTTTTGCGATCAGCTGTAAAAGCGTTAGATCCTTCTAACGGAGGTATTTCTACGCCTTTAGCGTCTGTATATCCAGATAACTCTTGCCTAAAAGAAACTACTTGAGCAACAAATTGTATTTTTTTATCAAGCTTAAGAGAAGCGTTAATCTCTCCATTTCTATCTTTTGAATTTTGAGCTGATATTAAATCTTTCCTAATCGCTTGCAGTTGAGAGTATATATGGTTGTGCATCGTTTGAGTGTTAAAATCACCCATGTTCAAATACACTTGATCAGTAGCGTTTTGCCAGTTTTTATCTTGCGTTTCTTTTATTTGTTTTTCTTTTAATGCTAAATCATCTTGTTCTTTTTTTCTAGCCTCTTCTTCCAGTTTAAACTCTTTATCCATCTCTACTGCTTTTTTAGATATTTTATCTAAACCAGAATAAACTTGTGGAAGATTACTATAATCTTTGTATGCTTCAGCAGCTCCTTTTATTAAATTAGTATCACTTGTTCTTGCCATATTATTTATTATTAAGTGTTAATTTCATAAAGTCAGGAGTTGAATCATTATTAAAAAGATCTCTATTATATTCAATTTTATCAAGTGATTTTGTAAAATCTTTATTTTCTTCTACAAAAGAACTTTCTCCTCCTACTTTTGGTTTAAAAGCTGACAAAGCTGCAGCGCCAATATCTCCAACAGCGCCCATTTGTGCTGCTTTAGCTTGAGCTACAGCTTGATTAGCAGCTGATGTTCTTTGTTGTGACATACCAAGCAGCGTGGCTGTTTTTTGATATTGTAAATCTTGACTTCTAGCCTCGCCTTCAGCTTCCATTCTTTGTAATCGAGCCGCTTGTGTTGCCGCTGCTCTTTGATTAGCCGCTTCTTGTTGGCCGATAGATGCTGATGCTTTTTGAGTTGCTAATTGACCTTGGTTAGCCATAGCTTGTGCTAAGGCCGCTACACCAGAACCACCGGCAGCACCTTGCATGCCTTGCATTATGTTTGCTCTTTGTTGTGCTCCTTGTTGAGCTTGGAATTGAGCTTGCTGTTGATTAACAGTTAGATCTTCCATTGTATTCTGTAGATTGGCATATGGATTACTTGTGTCTAAAGCCATGTACTCGCTTTTGTATTTATTCATTTCAGATAAAGCAGCTTGTTGTTCTCTTGCTCTTTTACCACTTCCAGCTAAACTCATTCCTAGTTTTGCTAGTCCAGTTGCTCCTCCTATTATTGCTGTTATTGCCATATTTTTCTTTTTAATTTATTTCTTTAACTATAATTACAGTTTTTACTCTTTATTTACTACTTTCAAATACACCCGCGTTAACACTAAAAAGCTCCGCTTCTTCTGTGGAGTTGTTTTTAAAACTTACTTTTGCATAATAACCCAACGCTCCACTTGGGTTTACGTACTTGTCTTTACTAAATAATATAAAACTAGCATTTGGTAAAGCTGCTACTATTGGTAAAGCTGTTGAAGCGGCATAATCAACAGTCATAGTTTTTCTATCTGAAGATATAGTAAGACAAGCTCCTAAATACACTATGTCACTTGTTGAAATATTAATACCTGCCGAACTCGGCGTTGGACCATATAAAACTATATCTCCAACTTGAACTGACGCTTGTATTTCGTTTGTAAATGATAATGTTGCTGTAGGCATATGCTAAGGCGTTAATGTTATTACTATGTTTGCGGCTGAGCTAACGTTTATACCATCACTTACGGTATAAGTTATAGTGTCTGATGAATCTGCATCAGTTGCTGGCGCTCTGTATATTATTTGTTTTCCGTCGTCACTTATACTAGTATCACCAGCACCTGAACTAGGAACTTCGTTGACAGTTAAATTTGTAGTAAATGCTGTAGCGCTGTCTAGAGGTTCTATAATTACAATACCACTAAGCGTACAATCAGCTGTTAAAGCGGCTGCAACTGGAGCGGCGTATGTTCCCGTAAAATTATCTAATTTAATTTTAGCAACTACGTTTCTAACTCCCATTCTTTCAACGTAACCATCAATGTTTAATTTACATGTAGATGTTCCAGGGTTTGTTACACTTATATTATTTATATTTACTTTATCACCAGCCGCTGAAAATCTTAACAAATCACCAGCACTTAAAGTTTGTTTAGATGAAAGAGTAATTTCTCCTTGAGAAGAAAAAGAAGCTATAGTTGGGTATCCAACTATATTATCACCTTCTACCATCATACCAACAACTAAATCGCCTTGATCTGGGTTTTCTTGAAAATTAATTTTTAATAAAGAAGAATCGCTAGTATCTTCTTTTACTCTAAAAGAATAATCATAAAGACTACCAAGTGAATAAGAAATTGGAGATGAATAAATAAGATCAGCAGGCGTTGGTTGTCTAGTTATACCAACCGTTCTTTCAAATGTTACTGTTCCAGAAACTGTAGCGCTAGAAGTCTTGTCTAAAACAACAGTACTACTAGATCTACTAGCTACTTTCGTATCAGGTGGTATACCTGTTCCAGTAACCTTATCACCTACTTCTATTTTTAAAGATGAAACAGTGGCTGTTAAAACAACCGAGGTGCTAGGGTGAGAATGTGAAGAAACAGTACCTGTAACTATATAGCCTAAATTTTGTGAAAAAGTAAAATATCCATTGTTGCTTGTAACTAAAGACGTTTTGTCGGCAGGATTAAATGTTGTAAGCGTTTGTAATGGTTTTTTATTTGTAATTGAAACTACAGAAGTACTACCTCCTGTTAATGCGAAAAAAGTACTTACCCCTGTAGTAGAATTAGCCTCGGTAGTCAACGTGTAATCAACTTGCCCAAGTCTATTTAATGTTATAACTTTTTCGTAACTAGTAGGCATTGAATCTGTGTCTAATCCTTGTTGGGCGCCAAACCAAAAAACCGTATTTCCTTGTGTTATTACTGTTGTTTTTATAATAGAATCAAGACCATACATCGACTCTTTTCTAAAATTACTAGGTAAAGATATTGTGTGATGATTTTCATTTGCAAGTCTATCGTCTTCTTGTAAAGCTGGATAATATTGAATATATTTTGTGTCAGAAAAAGTTAAACTTCTTGTAAAAGTATTTGTATTAAAATCATATGTTCTACCAAGCCCGTCTTCAACTTTTATTTTATATTCGGCGATTGAATTTGTACTCCTTGCAACACCTTTAACCATAAGAGTTATTTCATCTACATCTACAGGAAGTATAGAACCATCTTTATAGTCTTTATAATACGCTGATGTTAACCTTGGAGAAAGGCTTATGTGTGTTTTGTGTACTTCAGGATCGCTAAAAACAATACGCTCACCAGCTGATCGCAAAACATCTTCGTCTCCTAGTTCATAAAAAATTTCAAAAACAACATCTCCACCCACAGACCACTCTGTTTTAGGATAAACTCTCCACCTTTCAGGGTTTCTAGAAATAACTTTAAAAGAAGGAGTTTTTGTAATACTATAACCAGAATCTGGAGCAAACGTTACTGTTCCAAAATTAATTAAAGTACCTTCATCACCAGTACCAAAATTAAAACTAGCATCAACAACATTGGTGTGGCGGTATTGGTCTTGAATAGAAAGTGATACTGTACTGTGAGTAAAACTAACAGAAGTTGTTAAATTAGACACGAGGTATTTGGTTACTACATTTAAATAAACTTTAGGTTTAAAAACGTGAGCATTACCGTCTATATCTATTTCTAAAGTTTTGTCTGCTTCTGGCATAACAAACCAACTAGCTAAATTTACGGTAACATTAACCTTATTTGTTTTTGTTAAAGCAGTTGTTGTATCAGCAAAAGACACAGAAGTAACCTCAGCGGGTAAAGAGTCTCCAATGCTAAAGTCACTAGCTTGTATAACATACCCAGAGTTTGGAGTTATAGTTAGTAGTGATGTATTAGGAGTAGTGTCTTGAGCTTGTAATAATGTACTAGCTTGTACTGTGTAGTTGTTTGCCATTTTTATTTATATTAATCTGTATCTCCAGTGTCTTTAATAATAAGCGTGAATTTTTCTTCTTTATCAGATGGATTTACGTTAGTTAAAACACTTTGAACCACCCCAATTCCTTGGGTTGAAAATTGACTTACATCAAGGTTCGCAAGAGTATTGTCTTGATTGCCGCTTATATAATTGAACCATTTACCTTCTTTTTCTATAAACTCAGGTATATAACCTGTTTCTAAGTTAGTGGATATATAAGAAGCATACCAACCATCTTTAGCTGTGTGGTTATGATATAATCCATCTGTTTGATAATTTGAAGGTATAGTTACTTTTGACTGTGTACCTTCATAACTTAAGTATCCAAAATTCTTAACGCTACTAGGCGCGTCATTAAATATCATACTTATACTAGACTCATATTGAGTTCCATAAAAATTGTTTCTAGTTTCATTTTTATAATGCTCATATAATTCAGCGCCTTTATATGTAAAATATTTATTATTTAAACTAACGCCACATTCTTGTAACCAAGATTGGAATGTTGTCCAGCCTTTAGCGTTTTCACTAAAGCTAGCTGTAATTTGAGTAAAACCTAAATCATTTGCAACGCTATTTTGTATAGAAGGATCACCACCAAAACCAACGTCACAACCTTCTGTTGACCACCAAAAATGAGCGTAGTCTATAACAGCATAAGATCCAGAAGTAAACTCTACTTGAAAAACTTGGTTTGTACCGCTTGTAGTAATTGATTTTATTAAATAAGTTACTATAGGCGCTCCATTTGGCTTTAAAGAAGGTGAAGTACTGTATTCTCCTAAAGGAGTACCGTGTAAAACGTGGTAATGTAAATAAACAGACCCATCTGGACAGTCTTCAAACGCGGTGATAAGATTACTAACAGCTGTGCGGCTAAAATAATCTGTTTGATTTAATGTAATATTTGTTATATTTTGTATAGTACTACTGCTAGGAGCAACCACGCTTCCACTGTCGTCAAACATGCCAACTTCACCTCCTTCAACTGTAGTGCCAGTTTCTAGTTCAAAATAACCTATATGATTTGTTTCTATATAATCAATAAAATCTAAACCATCTCCAGAAACCACCTCTGTAGCGTTTGGTTTAAGAAGAGTGTTAGGCCCTTCTTTCATTGTTATATTATATAGTTTTTTATTTTTATCATAACTACCTATTAAAGAAATGTTTGATGATTTAAGAACGTCTTTAAAGAAATCAGCCATCCCAGCGTCTGATATAGGCGTTATACCATCTCTAGATAATCTTATAACAGCTCCTCTAGCTTTGTCTGTAAAGTAAGCTCTATATTGATCAGCAGCAAAAGATTCTGGATTAGTTGATATACCAAAATCTCCAGAATAAGGAGTAGCAGCTCCTAAAACATTACTTGTAGAAGTTACATTTGCATTACCATCAGCGTTAAACAAAGCGTCTTTATTAGCTAAAATTCTTATAATTCTATCTTCACAAAGAGCCGTTAAGTTTGTTTCTTTAGAATATAACTTTTGAATACTACCATAAGTTGGGTTTATATCTTTAGTTATTTTTTCTGCTGCTATAAATTGATTTAAATTATTAACGCCACTAGTAGAATTATATATACCAGAGTATATTAAACCAGACTTTCTTTGTTCTTCTTGGTATTGCTCTGCTAATACAGTAGATACTTTTGGTCCTTTATCTATAACTTGAGCGTTAAAATCATCTCTTATTCTATTAGACTCTACACCGTTAGCAAAAGAAAAGCAATTGTAATAGTTAGTAGCGTTAAAACTACCAAAAAACCCATGCTTAACAAACATATTTAAGTATGAATTCCACTCGTAATCTATAGGTAAACTATCACTAGCTTCGTTATAAATATCTACATCTATATTTTCTTTTGGTTCTGTTTCCCATATAGCTGGATTATCGCTAGAATAACTAGAGTCAGACGTAAATTCTTCTAAAAACTCTATAGTTCTGTTTCTGTTTGAATCGTTTTTCCAATCATCACTAACATTTTGCCAAGGAGAGTTGTCTACATTAGAGCTACCCTCAAAATTAGAGTCAAATGGATTATATCCAGAAGCCTCTTCTCCAACAGCGTCTCTTATAGGGTTTCCTAAAGAATCAACATTTTCTCCTATAGGTGGAGATACGTTAACAATAAATCTTTGTCTATGATTTGTTGCTTTTTTTCTATGTGGCCTTTTGGTATAATTATAAATAGACTGTGTGTATGTAGTTCCTATAATTTTGTAAACTGTAGTGTCACCTTTAAATCTAAATAAAGTTCCATTTGTTTTTAATAGTTTAGCAATTGTTTTGTCATATAGAGTTACTCCTGGGTCTGGGCTTGAAGCAACGTCCCAAGGGCCTAAGCTATCTGGATCAAACCAACTAAAAGCAATATCAAGTTTTGTTTTATTAGCGTGTAAACCAAGACCGTGTTTTCCATGTGAGTCTGAAGGCTCTGTACTAGATTGTTGCGCATGTGCTATACACCGATCAACAAACCAAGCTTTATTTGACCATCCAGACCAAGGCGTGCTTGAACCACCTCCTAAACCACCAAATCCCCAGAAATCACCTGCTAGAGTGCTACCATTATCGTTACCTTTACAAAAAGCTAACTTCACTGCTTCTGTAGTTATGTGTTCTTTATCAGGGGCTAAAGATAATATATTTTTTTCAAATACCGCATCTTTATATATTTTAACAAAAAATCTACCTTCAAACTCTGGTAAATTTTTAACTTCTCTTTCTGCTATTTCTATAGATAAATTAGAGTTTATATTACCTGAATTTGTACCATCGTCAGTTGTAAACGACATGTCAGTATCAAACTTTTTATTTACTGTTATTCTATGAAAATTACCAGAGTAAGAATTTATAGAAACAACGTCGTAATAAGCAGAGATATTATTAGCGTTTGAAATTCTAATAACTCTTTCTTTAGCTGACACAGCTGATTCAAAAGTACCTCCTTCATCAAAGAAATTAGAATTTACATCTACGTGCATTTGTTGTATTTTAGGCTGTCCACTAGCTCCAAAAACAGTGGATATTATTCCAAAGCTATTTAATTTTGTTTTAACAAACAAAGGCGCTTCGTTTTCTATAGCTAATATTTTATACCTAGAATCTTTATCTGTAACAGCGGTATTGTTATCGTGTTGTTTTTTAAGTATTAAAAAAGTTTCTTCATCTACTTTGTTTCTTTCTGAAGAAGGAAAACTTAACCATATATTACCATCTTCTGCGCTATAAAACCTATCCATTGCTAAGTTATAATACTCGTTAGCGTTTTCTTTTATATAATATTTATAGTGAGTAGCCCAATAAGGTTTTACTGGGGTAGAACCCATTAAGTTATCTGTAAGCTTAAGCCTAAATTCATTGTAAGTTGTAGCATTTTCTTTTTTTATCTTTAACGTGCCTGTCTCATGTGTTTGCACTGGAGTTTGTCTACCAAATTCATCTAGATAAACAACTCCTAACTGATAATCTCTTATAGATTTTAACGATCTTTCTGGTAAACTAGGTTGTTCTAAAATACTATTTTCTGGATCATACCAATTTACTACAGCTCCTGTTGTTTGACTTTGTAAGGTAGTTGCTTCGTCATATCTTACGTTTTCTATAATATTACTTCTTTTAGTTAAACGAAAATCAAAAGATGGTTTTATTTGAGTATTTCCCTCATCTACTAAGTCGTAGTTTTGAGTATAATTACCATAAACTATTCTATTTCCAGTCATTTCTTGCGCCAAAGCCTTTGTAGGTACATTGTCAAAAGGTCTTAACAATTGATTTGCTGGAACAGTAGCGTGTATTATATCCGATGTTATTTCTAAAGAGCCTTGTGGGTGATCTATATTTATCGCTGGAATAGTTTGAGATCCGGCGGTTTCTCTAAGTATATTTATTTTTACACCGTCCGCAAACCAAGACGCAGAACTCACTTGCAAAGCAGAGCTGGTGTTCTCTAATAATTTTATTTTTGTTTTTACCTCTCCATTTGTATCAATAAAAGGAATAATAGCGTTATTTGAGCTAACACTACCAATAATTACAGGCGCTGTAGGCGCGTCAGAAAAAGTATCTTGAAATTCTATTTTATCTCCTTCCTTAATATTAATATCTTCAAACGAGTCTTTAATAACATAAGATCTAGTAGGAGAGTCGTATATACCTTCAAATTCTGTAGTTGAAACTAATCTATAGTGGGTGGTTAAACTATTTGGAAATTCTACAAAAGGATCGTTAAATTGGGTAGCTCCTCTACCCTTAACTTTACCTTGCCAACTTTTATCTCCTTCATATGCAAAAGTATTTAAAGTTTCAACTCTAGTACTAGGAGATTTTATTGTTTTAACCGTATAAACATTTGGTGAGTTAGCCTCTTTATATAATATATCTATTTCTACAACATCTAAAGGCATTGTAACTGGTTTAAAACCGTATATTAATAAGTAGCGCAAGTTATTTGTCATACCTAAATTATAACCTTTTTTAGGTAAATAATCAAATTCATCTGGTAAAAAAGCTACATCTGAAAAAGGAGAATAACAAGAGTATTCACCGTCTTCATATTTCCATCTATAAGCGAATCTTGGAAATTTAAATTCAAAAAGAGGTTCTTCTTGTTTTAGTTTTACTTTGTATGTGGTAAATAATTTAGTTACACTAGAAGATATAGATATTATTCTAAATGTAAAACTCAATCCGCCCGCAGAGACCGTAGCTATTTCTGCTGTGATTAAAACATCATTTTCAACACCAGCGTCTTCGTCTTCTGGATAAAAATCTACAATATCACCCTCTTGCCAGTCCATAGCGTCAGGAAAAAGTAAAGTAGGGGTAGTTTCTCCAAAAGGTAATAATTCTCCTGTGTCAGCAAAAAAGAAAGAGGAAGTGTTTTGTTGTGTTAAGGAAACCGTTGTATTTACTTTAACATAATTATCGTTTGTTAAATCTGCCCTATTAGTATTAGACATTATTAACTTAGGCGCTGTAGTTGGAGACTTTTTAATAACAGAGGTTTCTTTATAAGTCATAGGTAAATCTTCTAAAACAGAAGAATAAGAAGTAGGATCTGCTAATCTATAATTACTACTAGATGGTTTTTCACCGTTTACTATTATAAAAGTATTATACGCCGCGCTACTTGTTCCGTATCTACATCTTTCTATGTTTATTTTCTTTGGTTCTGTTAACCCGTCTGTCCAAAATAAAAGACCGTCAATAATATTTATACCAGTAATTAATTTTTTTGGATTTTCTAAAGCAAAGTTTGAAAAACCTAAAGCCCTTTTTTCTTTTTTCAATTCAAAAGTTACACTTTGACCTAAAGAAACAGCGCCAATCCCACCGTTTGGATATTCAAAATGTACTCTAAATGTGTTTGGAGAAGCGGTTACTCTAGATATATATGTTACTTTAAGCCTGTAATTATTTATAAGCAAATCCATACCAGGTTGTATACCTAGTTTTTTTGGATCATGACTGGCTCCTAAAGGACTTAAAGAAATGTAGTTAGTGGTAGAAGTAGGTGTTGACGCAGCAACAACGTTTGTAGTTACTTTATAATGCTCTACAAAAATATGATCTGTTGTTGGAGTGTTAGGATATAGTTCTGGGGATTCGTCATATTCTAATATATAATCAGAATAAATATTGTGAGTTACAGCTGTGCTTTCGTGAGTATACGTTGTGCTAGCAGTAGAGTTTATGTCTACACCAGAAACAAACCAATATATTTTATTGTTTTTTTCGTCTGCTATTGTACCTACGCAAGTGTTGCTAGTTGAATCATTAAAATAATTACTCATAGTTGAGTTTCCTTTTAATGTTTGTACTGTTCCTACTTCAGAGGATTCAGAAGTTCTAACCTCTATATTTAAAGCATCAACATACTCGCCTTTAGGTACCAATCTTTCATCAACGTCTTTATTCATTTTACCTGCGGTAAAAATACGTTTTAACTCTGGCATATCCTAGTGTTTTATTTGTTTAGATCTACCTCTTAATACTTGGGTGATCTCTTCTAATTTGATATTTGATAATCTTAATTTTGCTTTTCTAGTTTCAGCAAATTTTTCTTTTTTAAACCTTCTTATTATATATTCTTGAACATTAGCTCTGGTAGATAATATAGCGTATGCTACGTGTTTATACATCGCTTCTTCCGCAAACTTGTGAACTTTCATTTCTGCGTCTGTACCAAGACTATCGCTTATATATTTTAATATCACAGTTTTTCCTGAAATATTAGAGCTAAAATGTATCTTACCTGTAAGTTCATCTATGAAAAATGAACCATTAACTTGAGCATGCGTTGGGTCTAATCCATATCTTTTACCTTCCAATCGCCAATAAGTATCGTCTTCGTAATCATCATTATTATTTTCAGAAGGTGTGGCAGATGAATAATTATCCCAAGTAGTAGAAGAGTTATCGGTAATTAATTCGTTAGAACTATAAGTGTAATCACCAGCTGTATCTTGCGTTATGTCTAAAGGGTTTGAAGTCTTAATAGCAGGGTATAAAACATGTTCTATTCCAGAACCATCGCTCCAACTTAATTTTATATAATTAACATAATCTTGTGGTAATATCATTGTTAAGGCTGCTGGAACTTCTATTTCTTGAGACTTTGTAGATTTAAAAGTATCAAATGATAATTCTTGTAAAGCTCTTTGAGCGTGAAAAGCAACGTCTGTTCTTTTAATTTTAGATATTATTTTACCTTCACCAACATAAGCAATAATAAATTGATTGATTATATGCTCTAAAGATGTAAATTGATAATCACCAAACGGTGTTGGTGAGGCTGTACTATAATACTGTTGTCCTGTTTGTGTTATTAATCCCATTTATTATTGTTTTTTTGCCATTAATTCATTATCTTCGTTTGCAGCTATTTGAATTACATCTGGTTTATTTAGTATTATACCAGCTAATTCTAATATCTTATAAACTAATTGGTTTTCTTCAGAAGGATGTAGTTCAAAATTTTGTGCATCTGAAGCCGCACTGTTGTATAAAGCTTGGTTTCCTATAACTTGATAAGTCCAATTAGGTGTTAATGGTTTTGCTATATAATTGCAAGTTACATTACCTGTTGTGTAAGCGACCGTTGGAGACGCTGGAAAAAGTTTTATAATTGAATTTGTTTTTCTAACATATACTGGTCTAGCATCTGTTGGAGCAGCTAAAGCTGTTCTTTCCATATAGTGTAAATCGTTTTTCTCAACTCTTTCAACTTCTACATCATAAGAACCAGCAGCATAAAAAACAGTACCTAATTTATGTACCGCCGTGCTTGTTGGTAATGTGCCTTCGTTTCCACTAACAGCAGACATAGCTACTTTGTACTTTTCAAAGGGAGCTATTTTTTCATGTAACACGTCTATTCTATCACTATACTCACCGCTATTACCAACCCCATCAACAGCTCTATCTATATCATAAAAATATTGTTCAAATATTAATAATTGAGCTTGTGTAGCTAAAAGATTAAACTCTTGAGGCGTTATATATCCCCTTTGTTCTTTATTAGCTATAGCTAACACTCTTTGGTATACCGTATCCACGTTTATTGCCATAATTTCTTTTTAGTTTGTATTTGCAATCGCTCCGTAGAGCGACTGCATCTACAAGTGATTATTATTTTAATCGTTTTTCAATATTGGAGTAAATCTCCATTCCTTCGTCAGTTTTAAACCAAGCGGCTA
>Ga0098037_1000533_pt1 | contig 19353 bp, 22 predicted proteins | sample 5_EtaG_FD_75050 | JGI IMG/M metagenome (GOLD analysis project Ga0098037, IMG submission 75050) | Marine viral communities from the Subarctic Pacific Ocean - 5_ETSP_OMZ_AT15132 metaG | ecosystem: Environmental > Aquatic > Marine > Oceanic | place: Pacific Ocean | collected 2015-01-08 | reverse complement strand
CTGATACTGTGGTTAAATCTTTAGTTAAATTAGTTCCTGTTGCATCGTAAATACTTTGTATTTGTGTAGATGTTAGAGCTGTATTCCAGATTCCTACTTCGTCAATAGAGCCGTTGAAATATCTATTATTATCAGACCAACTACCAATAGTTAACCCGCTTGATGTTGCATAGTTTGAAGATGGCAAGCTTGGTGTTGCTTCTAAGTTTCCATCAATATATACTTTTAAGGCACTTTGGTCATAGGTTACTACTAAATGATGCCAGTTGCCATCTGATGTATTTGGTACAGTAAAAGCACTTGTGTCATTTGATTTGCCAAAAATTGCTGCTTTTTCAGAATTATCTTCTCTATTTAAACAATAAGCAAATTGTGAATTACTTGTAGTGTCATCAGGGTTACCAATCGAAAAAGGAATTTGAGCAGAGCTTGATGTTGTTTTATACCATAAAGAAACACTTCTTAAATTGTTACCTGTAATTATTGAACCTGTTGCTTGTATAGTATCATTTGAACCATCAAAGCTCATACTGTACACATTTGAAATGCCAGCCAAAGCAATATCTACTGTTTGTGTAGATGTATTTGGACAAACACTTGAACCACTTGAAGTAGTATCATAAGTAATAGTATAACTCGCAATAGTTGTAGCACTTAAATCTATTTCACCAGTTGAGCTTCCTGTATTTGTTCCACTATCAACAAAAACTAAACCACTTGTTGAGCTAAACGTACCGCCTGATAATCCTGTGATAGTTGGTGTTGGGTCTGCATCTGTTGGCTCATAACTACTTGCAGAATAAGCAAAGGCAGCATTATCTAAAGCATTTAAAGTAATATTTGCAGTAGCAGTATCTGAATCAGTATCTGTATATGTAACAAGATATGTTGCGCCTTTTGTAGAAGCATCAACATCAATAACACCTGTACTTGAGTTTATAGTTAATCCAGCAGTAGAACTAAATGTACCAGAACCAGTATTACCAGATACTGTTGGCTGTGGTGTGTCTCCAATACCATCACAATAAGCACTTGCTGAGTAAGTTATAGAAAGCGCTAAACCTCCAGCAATATTAGTATCACCACTTGGTGAACTATCATAAACAGCACCAAAGTTATTGGTAGAATTAGCTTTTGCTTTACCCCAATCGTTGCTGTTGTTTACTGCAGCTTGTCCCCAATTTATTGTATTATCTGGCATAATATATTTTTAAAGTACCCAACCTCCAAAATCTGCAACATCATCTGGATACATATCTTCTTGTGAATTACTATAATATTCAGGTATTAATCCAGCCGCATTATTTTGCATCCAATCTATAAATCTATTTGTGTAGAACTGTGCTGTAGTTCTTGATCTTTCAACTAAACTATCTACGTGTTCTTTTGTTAGTGCTGTACTGTTTTCAGGATTCTTAGTATATATACCACCATTAGCAATATTAACACCCGCATACGGTAAGTATTCTACCATACTCCAATGTAGTAGCATTGGTTTAATATAATCGTTTAATAAAGCTAAGTAAGGATTTGCTAAAGTGCCAGCAACTATTTCATTTTGTATTTTAACATATAATTCAGTCCCTAAGTAATTCTGTATATGTATATCCTGTGCTTGGTTTAAAAATGGTAAGATTTTATCATTATCTATATTACCATTAGCAGCAGTAAATACTGAAATATCGTGTCTTGTTACAAAAAGTGCCTTGCTCATTTTACTTTATAATTATCCTATTCTATCTTGACTTTGCTTTAAATTATCTATTAATTTATCTAAATCTTGTAGTTGTTGTTTATAATCTTCTAAAACTGGACTTTCAGCCCCTAAATCAGCTAAAACCTCTTCTGCTTCATCAATTAAAGCTTCTGCCTGTGTATAAGCATCGTTCATATCAAAATTTATAATATCTCTTGCTTTAGTCATTGCTTGTTGAGCTTTATCAAGTTCTTCCTCTACAAATTCTTCTAAACCAAACCCTTGATTCAAAAACTCCTCTATATCATCCATTACAGATAGCTCTATTTTCTGACTTGATAATTTTGCTTTTTCAATATTAGCTAATTTTTCAAATACTCTTCTTTGTGTTCTCATTTTTATTTATTTTATTAATTTTTATAATTTGGGTGATGTCCATTATTTGGCATATTAACTGGAGCTTTTTTTGCATCATTATGACCTGTAGGTTTTGCATCGTAGCTTTTTGGTATTTCTTTAACTTCATCGTAATCTTTTAAATTTTTACTGCCTTTTTTGCCATCTAAAGCAGCAGATGCTTTCATTTTATATAACACTTGCTGCCATTTATGTCTACAGTAAACACCGCCTTTAAACTTAAATAAGTCGTATTTTTCACCTTTATGCATTGGTAACTCAGCAGCTTTAAAATTCATTTGTCTACTTGCTTTATCAATATCTTCTAATCTATAAACAACACCTCTTTTGCTTCTTGCCATCATTTCTTTGCAAAACTTTCTGCTTTTACCGCTTTCACCTTTAGCACTTGCTGTATTGTATTTATATCTTACTTTGTAATAACTTTTATCTAATGTAGAAAAACCATTTGGATCGTTTTTAATAGGTGTATCACTTTTAACTGCTACTGCTAATTCAATAATATTATCAGCCCAATCTTCAACACTCATATTATTATCACTAACATCTCTAATATCAACTATTTCAAATTCTTCACTATTCATTATTTCACCACCTAAAGTATCTAACGCTTCATTTAGTAGTAAATCATTATCTTCATTACTACTTAAAAAATTTTGTGAATTATATCTTGAACTGCGTTTTTTAACTCCTGTTTGTTCTTCTTCACTCTCACTATTATTAACATTCTCTAAATCCATAAATTCGAGTGGCTCAATAGTTTTAAAGTAAAGATTTAAACTAATATCATTTACTGCTAATATTGTGTCTAAGCAATCAATTAAAAGGTTTTGGTATGGTTGTATAACTACGTTGTTAAAAAGGCGTGAGGCGTTCTCTATTTCATCAGCATTACTTGAAAAACCATTAGCTGAAGATAAACCTAATAATAACGGTGAAGTAACTCTATGAGTCAACATAATTTTTCTACTACATTCTTCACTTAAATAAGAATAATGTTCTGGAGCATCTGTTAAACTTACATCATCAATAGTCGTTTTACTTTCTGCATTATTATTAAATGCTACTATTACTTTTTCTCCATAGCTACCTGTAAGTTTAGACATTACATCATTCTTAATAGCTAATTGCTTCTCTCTATCTGGCACACCATTGTTAAAGTTGACAACCTTAGTACCTGAAAAACCATTTTGAGTATCGTTAATTAAATAACATGCAATTTCATTTTCTAAAGTTGCATAAGCTGTATTATAATCCGCTGGTGAATAGTAGTAAAAACCAGTCACATACCTTTTAATAATATAAATCTCATTTTGTGCGCCACTACCAAAAACAGGAAACTTTTTTAATTTAGTATTTCTTTGGACCTTAGACCAGTCAGCAGAGTAAAAATAGTTTTTTATTTCACCTTTATCATTCATCTTTTCAGCTCGTAGCGTTTCTCTTGGAAAGTGTGTTATTGCTGATATCTTAGAACCATTGTAAGTAATTTGAAAACTTGCCTCACCTAATAATTTTAAATCTTGGCAAACATTTCTTAAGTCGTGCGGTTTTATTAAACTCATCATTTGCGCATACTGGTCTGGCTTTTCAGCACTATCAGTAGCATCTAATCCTTTACCATATATCTGGTTAACAACGCCATTAATTACAGCATTATTTGTAGTGCTATCCATATAAGCATCTATCAAACTTTGGTAATAATTATTATCATCGCCTATTGATACATAGTTTCTATTACGTTCTTCTGTAATAGTAGGTCTTTCGTATTGATTTAATTGTATTAAGTGTAAATTATCCATAATATACAAAGTTGTTATCTCCTGTACTTTGTTCTATGTAAACACCATTTGAAATTTCATAATCTGAAAGTGTTTGGTCAGAACAGTACATTTTATCTTTAAAAATTATTGCGTTGTCTGTTGTATTGGTGATTGTAATAGTATAGTAATTGTTTTCAGCTAATGCTTGAGTAGTTGAGTATTGGTAATAGTAATCTAATTCAGAAAATGTTGCATCATTATCTGTTGCTATAACTTTATTTTGAGCTTCTGACTTTATCACTAATTTATAAGTTTTACTACCAGTAATTGTTTCTCTTGGTATAAAGTTAATAATTCGTGTGCCACTTGTAGTTAATATTTGCATATTTTTTTAATAAAAAAGGAGAGGTTAATCACTCCCTCTCCTCCAATCAAACTATATATTATGAATCACACAATTATATTAATCGCGTCTTTTTTAACTATTTGTACCTACTGTAACGGTTACAGTTGCAGAACTCATTCCAGCAAGAGGATCAGCAGAAGTTCCACCAGCAATAAAGTTAGCCGGTTCAAGCTCTTGTCCTGTAAGAGTCAAGCTGTAACCTGAAAGGTCTCCAAATGCAGTTCCCGTGGCTATACTTCCGCCAGTCACTTCCATTCCGTGTTCCAAGCCGCAAAGCATAAAGTTACCGTTTCTATCTTCTACGCAGATATGAGGTCTCCCGTAAGCCATAAGCTTAAGTTCCTTATTATCTTCTTTAGATAATTTAGGTAAAGTTAAAGTTAATGTTTCTTCAAAGAATGTTGTTCCATTCTCTCTACTTGAGGTGATAGCAGTTTCTAAACTGTTAGTACCTTTTAAATCATATTGTAGTAGAGTTATTGTTCCTGTCATATCTGTAATTTCATCAGCAGTTTTTGTTACAGTTCCAAGCTCTCCAAAATCGCAGAACCAAGCTCTAACAATACCACCAATTACATCTTTACAAGGTACCTTTCTACCACTTGTTAAATCGCAAGCCATATTATTAAAATTTAAATAAAGGGGGAATCACACCCCCTTGTTATTAATTAATTCTTAGGCGTGGTATAAAACAACGTCAGAACCTATTCCGTAATTTACAGCACTTGTGTATCTCATTATAACTCTGACATTCTGCGAACCGTCAAGGTCAGCCATATCAAGAACTTTAACTTCGTTCATATCATTTAATAAACCAGTACCAAAGTATAAGTTACTCTTTTGAGCAGCCATTGCAGTATCGTCAGCTAATCCGTTAGCAACGAAGATTTTCACACCATCAAAAGATAGTTGACCACCAGCGTTATACCATTGTGTCCCCTGTGCGTTAACACCATTTGAACCAATAGAAGTAGCAAAACCGCCTAAAGCTCTTACATAAGCTCTTGCAATGTTTTGTGATACGTAAATATGTAAATCTTCTTTATTGTAAAGTGCAGAAGGTACTGCATCCACAATAGAACCTAATTTATCAATTACGTTAGCAGCAGTTACAGCAGCGTGTGAAGCTACATCTACTACATCAGCATCAGCTAAAGCTAAAGTTACCAAGCCATCAAATTCACCAGCGTTTGCATTAACACCTTCCCATATATTAGATTCAGTTTTTTCAGCTACTAAACCAGCTACGTGGCCAATAATGAAATCTGAAAATTTAGGTGGCATTTTATCAAATGCAGAATATCCCATTTGAGCAGCTTCCCAATCCGATACAAAATCTTGTTTGCAAAATTGCATGTTTACTTGATATTCAGAGGGTTGTAGTAATCTCTCGGTCAATGTTACTGTAGCAGTTGCATCAAAATCGCAAGAAGCGTCTTTAATTACGTTTGCATCAGTAGCCACTTTTTTCATAGTAGATTTATACTTGATATTAGGCATTACTTCTATACCGCCTTTATCAATTGTGTTAGCACTTAAAAGAGCAGCAGAGATATATTTACCTGCAAATTCTCCAGCGTAAGTACTTGTTATACTTGTTGTTGTCGCCATTTTATTTTATTTAATTATTGTTAAAAATTTTATCAAAAACCCTGTCTTTAGTTGTTTGTGTTCTATTGCTTGCAATATGAAAATTCACTTTATTATCAACCTTAGCTTCAGGATTATGTTTTACAGGTTTAGGAGCAACAGCAGAAAGTTCTTCTTTCTCTTCTATTACTTCTTCCTTCATTTCTTCTTTATCTTTGTTACCTATTTTTTCAATCATTGCTTTGATCTCATCAACAGCAGATGTAAATTCTTCTTTAGTAACGTATTCCATTTCTTCTTTTTCTTCTTCTTCTAATTCAGTTTCTTTAACTTCTTCAGATTCTTCTTCAACTGCTTCTTCAGCAGCTTCTTTAATACTGTCAATTAAACCTTCTTCAGTAACAACTAAAATTTTGCCTTCTTCTAATTCATATTCACCGATTGGTAGAGCTACTTGCTCATCATCAGTTTTAATAAATACAGATTTACCAGCTTCAAAAGATTCTGCAACTAATACAGTTCCGTTTTCTAATGTCATTTCAGCCATTTCTATTTTATTTTCAGAAAGTTCAACTTTTTCACCAACAATATTTTTTATTTTGTTTAGTATTTCGTTTGCTTTCATAATTTGAGTATATACCTATAAACGTTTGAAAACCTTTACTGTTATATTTTTTTGCAACTTTATTTTTATACTTTGCCTATTCCTTGCGCTTGTAAGCTACCATCACAGCATTTATTGCTGTATTTTTTACCATCTGGACACAAGCAACCACGCTTAGTATTTTTAGGTGAAGTATTACTTGGAGTTTTAAATTTTTTACTTTTCATATTAGTTTTTTATTGGTACACAATTAGGTACTTTTTTACCATTCTTTATTTTCATTCCGTATTGCTCATAACCAGCTTGACAAGGTTTCTTCATTTGCGTATGCTTTTCACAAGGCATATACCATTCTTTACCCTCAAATTCGTGTACGTGAAAACCTTCACACCCAATATTTTGAGCCATTTCTTCAGCTTTTTCTTGTGTGCTGTAAGCTAACCTATCATCTATAATTGCAAAAGTTTCATCAACTACCATAGATGCAAGATTAATTTCACCTAATTTTTTTAATTTACTTTCACTCCATCTTAAACCAGCTTTACCACCCCACAATAAATAACTAATAGTTCCGCAAGCTTCTTTATCTCCTTCATCGTAATACTCTTGCGCCCTACTTAAATATGAATACATCCTTTTTAAAGTTTGTAAACTAATATTTTCTTTTTGTGCTAATTGTTGCGCTCTTATTTTACCAACTTGTGTAGCACATTTATTATTTACTTTTTCATTTAGTTCAATACCACGTTTTGCATTATTACTAACTGCTTGTGGGTAATCATTATAAGTTTCTAATGTTATCTTTTTACCAGATTTAGTTCTTTTATCTTTTTTAATTAGTGCCTTAATATTACTAAGCATATATTCTGCCTCTTCTTCTTCAATAGCTTGCATCTCTGCTTTTAAATCTGGCCTTTTAATTTGTGCTTTATCTGCAAAGTAACCTTCAATACTAAAGCCCTTTACTTTACCAGTTTTTACATAATCATTCCAAATTTCATCATTCTCTACTTTCATTGAAATCATCCACGTTCCTTTTGGCATTTCTAAACCATACTTAGCAGATTTATCCATTTTAGTATCTTCTACTATCCACGATTCTACAACAGTTAAACCATTTACACTCATTTGATGTTCTAAGGTTGCGTTGTTTTGATTACTGTTTTGAAAAAATAATTCGCTTGCTCTTCTTACTGTATCCCTTGAAAAGTAAACATAAAACATAGTGTCGTTTCTCTTTCTAAATATTGGCTTGTTTGGTATAAGTGCTGCACCAAGAAGCAGTTTTTTCTCTTCATCTATTTTTGCAAGTTGTATTTCTTCACTTGCTAAGGTTATAAAGTCAGATTCAATAGCTGGATTCTCCACGATACTTACCGCATCAATTCCAACCATTTGATCTTCATTCTCTTCATCTAATATTAATTCTATTATATCCATTGTATTTTATTTTAAAAAGTTGCTTGTTGTATTGTATTGTTTTGTAGTTGTTGTGCAGTAGTTACATCTCCAGCTACTACAAATGCTTGTACTGGTTCTTGCTGCCCTAATGCTCCAGCTACTTGATTAAACCCTGACTGCCCTACTACGTTAAAACTTGGTGCTTGTGATGCTGATGCTCCACCAGTACTTACACTTGGAGTAGTAACAGCACTTGCTGTACTACCGCCATCAAATCTTTGGCTACTAATTTGTTTTACTTGTGCTAATCCAGCAGTAACAGCAGCAGCAGAAGCAGCAAAACCTAAAACTGGTCCAACTACAGGTACTCCAGATAAAGATTTATAAGAATCAATTGCAGATTGTGCTGTGCTAATTAATGTTTGAGATATTGAAACTGCTTTTTGTATTTTAAATGCTTTCTTTTGTTCTTTCTTACTTTCACCAGCAAACAATGCACTTATGTTAGCAATTGCCTCTAAGCTATTCATTACGCCTTGTACTTTTTGGTTGTTTAGCTGTTTTTCATTTGCTGCTAACTTTTCATTGTCAGCATTTATTTTTGCATTAGTTTCTTTTGTATATTTTTCTTCTATTGCTCCTAAATCAATATTACGTTGTATTTCAAGTGCTTTTTCTAATTCAATATTACCTTCAGCTAATTCTAACTTTTTTTCATATTGTTGTGTTAATTCTAAAAGCTCTTGTTCTTGTGCTGTGTTTCTTAGCTTCTGCAACATATTCCATTGTTGCTCCTCTCTTGTTAACTCTTCTTGTTCTGCTTTTTCTTCTGCTGCTTTTTTAATTGCAAGTGCTATTTTTTCTGCCTCAATAACTTCTTGTTTTCTTTTTAATTCTGCATCATCAATAGCTTTTTTCTCATTAGCAATTCTTTTTTGTTCTGCTAAGATTTGTCTATTAAGAGAGTTTAATTCTTTTTGTGTTGCTTTTTGTTGGTTTAATCTTAAAGCAGATTGTCTATTAAGTGCTGCTTCAGCTTCTGCTGTTTTATCAAGGGCTTCTATGTTACTTCTACCAAATTCATTTTGCGCTTCTTGAGCTTTGAACCTTAATTCTAAAACTTCTGTTTCTTTTTTAAGTAAACTATCTTGTAGCTCTTGTGCTTCTAATATAAAACCCTTTCTTTGTTCTGCTGTAAATTCTTCTTCTTGCCTTGATTTTAACCTGAGATTGGCTATTTTATTTTCAAGTACAGAACGTTCCACAAGCAACTCTCTTTCAAGTTTGTTTGCTTTTGCACGCATATCAGCAACCTCAATAGCTTTTTTAGATTCATCAATATTTTCTTGTATAAATTCTTTTGTTGCTTCTGTAGCTGCCTTGATTTTATCTGTAACATCTTCAACTCCAAGAGCTACTTTACCAACCGCATTAGCAGCAACCTTTCCAGCTTCAGAAAACTCACCATCAAAAACTAATTGAACTGCTTTACCAAGAGCTGGTATTAACTCCATTAAACCATTAATTCTATTTACTACTTGGTTTTTTAATAAGTTAACGAAAGAATTTAAAGATTCTTTTGGATTCTCAAAAGCTGAAATTATAGCTTCACCTAAATCTGCAAATAAATCTAAAACATTATCAGTTATAGTTCCAAGAACACCTAAAATTCTACTAAATTTGTTAGCACCTTCTTCACTATCTTCAAAAGCTTCTTTTAGAGAAGCAAATAAAACAACTAATAAACCAATACCAGTAGCTGCTATCGCTCCTTTTAAAGTTTTAAAACCTTTTACTACTCCTTTTATTGCTCCAATAGAACCTTTAAAACCATTAATTAATCCACCTGTAGCTGAATCAGCAGAAGATTCAACACCAGATAAATCAGTTTCTGTTTTTTTAAGATCTTTGTTTAAATCCTTTACATTTTTTTGAGCATCTTTAGTATCTGCCTTAACTGTTACAACAACTTCTTTACTCATTTCTTCATTCTTAATTGGTTAAATCCTTCTTTTATAGTCATAGGAACTTTATTAATACCTAATGCTATCTTTATATGTTTATCATATAGCTTATTCTCTTTACAAAATTCTAATGCTTCTAATATTGTTTTCACGTTGGTTCGTTTAATAGTTCTAAATTGGTTTCTCCTGACTGTAGTTTAGTTGACATTTTATTTATTGTGTAAGCTCTTGTGCCTACTACAATTAAATCATCTAATGTTAGATTCAATAAAACCTTTAAAGGAAGTATTGCATTAAATTTAAATATTCTTGTTTTCTTGTTAAATACTCTTGTTATATAATTAGTATAATAAGTTTGAAATAAGCTGTTATTATTACCACCATAATCAGTTAGAGTAAAAGTGTTTATTTCACTACCAAAATTTAAGTTGTAAGTTGGTGCTGTTGTGCTTGTGCCTAATTCATTACATACACTTGGTATCCAATAATCATCTAAAGAATGATTTGTTCCTGTTGGGCATAAAGCAGCATAAGCTTCAGGCCTTGTGCTATATAAAAAATTAATTGAAGTAGAAACGTTTTGTTGATGAATACCATAAAATAAAAGTGGCTGGCCTATACTTGGTTGTAAATTATCATCTAAGAAACTACCAACTTGCACTGTAGTTAAAGCAGCACTTGTTTTGTCTTGCAACCTTTCAAATAACATTTGTTCAAATGGTAAAGTAATTTTATACTCATTCTTTTTACTTGCATCTCCAATGTAATTTAGCTCTCCATATCTTTTATTATTTGTACTTTTAAAAGTTTGAGCAAGTATGCTTTTAGGTTCACTATATTCTAAATCAATGTTAGAAAATGGTAGTGCTTCACTTACAGTATGCTCATCAGTTTTAACAAACTCTGTAATATCAAAAGTATCACCACCAGTATAATAGTTGTCTAAAGTTCTAACTACTATTTGATCATTAAAATCTACATAAGCAGTTAGATTAAATGCTCTAAATAAACCATTTAAAAAATCTTTAATTGATATTTCTGGTATTTGTTCTGTAATTATTATAGTAGCACTTGTTACAATACTGGAAGATGCACTTGAATAATTAGCTATAAAATCTCTTTCGAATCTACCAGAGCCAGTTCCTGTTGATGCATCACCATTATCTTTATAATTATGACTGATTTGTATAGTTGCAGAAAATGTAATCGGATCAACACTTCTTACCCTTGCAAATAACCTTTTAGATTCATTTATATCTAAGGCATTTGGGTATGAATCACCATAACCAATAGAGTGACTTTGTGCGCCTAATAAATTATTAGCACTTGCAACTATGGTATCTGTTAAACTATCTATAATCTCTATTGTATAAGGTATTGAGCTTGAAGAAGGTGATACATTAACTTGAAAAGAATAACCCTGATGGTATTGAACACCTATTGCTATTGGTTGTGTAAAAGTATAAGTACCAAAACTAAAATTAACTTCAGGATATGATATACCATTAAAATGCGGACAGTTAGCAGTAGGGGTTGAGCAACTAAAACTACTGTCATCTAAATTAACAACTAAGTCACCAGTAATTCTGCCTTTTGCTCTATGTAACCAAAAGTATAAATTAGTCATAGCAGCACTATCCAAAAATTCACTTGTTTTAAAAGTTATATTGTACTGCTGTTCTATTGCTTTAATAATATTCTTTACTGGTATAGCTGGTTTTAAATCTTCTGGTAAAACTCCTCTTTGTGTTAAGTTTTCACCAGCAGCATAAATGTTTAATCCATTAGCTTCAAATATTGTATAGTTTTCACCATTTGACATTATATCCGAACTTAATGTCAGTTTAGTATTTTCATCAATAGCAGTTATAGTTGCTATTGTATTATCAGTAGTGTTTTTTACTACATCACCAACAAGAACTACATTTGTAAAGTTTTTGCTTGTGTCGACAAGCTTGTCATTTGCTGAAGATGTTGCAGTACCTGTTAATTTTATAACATTAGAACTATCATAAATATAACTTTGTGAATGTGCTATTAATGGGTATATAATAGCATTAGCATAACTTACACTATCTACAGTAATATCTTTACCATTTTGTAAAGCATCTTTTACATAATCAGCATCTGCATCATGATTAAAGTTATTTAACCAAACTAAATCAGAAAGCTGATCTTCATTAATCTTATTTTTAAATGTTACTGTATTACCAAAGAATGTTACTTTATACATTGATGGCTCATTGTGTTTTAAGACAACTTCATTTAATTGTATTTTACCAAATCTAAAATGTAAGTGGTTTAATTCAATTCTTGCTTCACAAAATATGTTAGCATCAAATCCTTGTATGTCTGGGTTATACCAATGCTTAAAAATCTTGTTATTACTTTTACTTGCTGGTAAATTAAAAGTCCTTGAGTAATCAGTAAACAGTTTGTCAATATCACTTACATCTTGAATAACTTGAGTTAAAGAAATTAGTTCTTCTTCCATTAAGTCAACTCTAACAAAATCTTGAGCTGTATTAGTGTTTGTTAATTGTGGTTGTATGTATAGAATAACCTTCTGCATTTATCTAATATTGTTTACTAAATCAAATGCTTTTTCAAAGCTCATTGTATAGTTTATTAACCTATCATTTAAACCTGTCTTTTTAGTAAATGAACTTTCTTTTAAATTAACTGGATATATGTTAGCACTGGAATCTGTTAGCCATATATTTTCACTAACCATTAACTCCTCAAAAAATGGATTCATTAATTCGTTAACAAAGCCACTATTTAAAAGAACAGATTCTGTAGCATTAGCATTAAATGTTTTCTTTGAGTGTGCTGTTGTGGAATAAGTATTAAATGTTAAAGATTCTTGACAAGGTTGTTCTGGCTCTTCTGGTGGATCAAGATGTACTGCTCTTGCTTCAAATATACTTCTATTAAAATTCTCACTTCTGTTTTCTAAACTATCTACAGATTTTTTAAAGAAGAACAAATCTTGCATTGCTCCCCATCTATTTACAAATGTTATTTTGTTTACTGGGTATTTACATTCTTCAATTCTTGTTGTGTAAATTGTAGTAAAACTTGATGTATCATAAGTAATTTTAACTCTTGCAATGTCTTTAACATCTGTAGCTGTTAATTGAGCAAATTGAATCTTTTGATTTTGATTACCATTATCAGTAAATGCATCTGTTCTAACTGAAACACCATTACTTCCTATCCATTCAACTTGACTTACTCTTTCAACATTTACAGGTATTGTTAGTGTGCTTCCTTTATGATATTCAAAATGAGTGCCTGTTATCATTGCAATAGGTTCTGTTGTATAGTTAACACCCTCTTTAAATGTGTTATAACCTTCTTGCGCTAAATAAGTGTTTGATGTTACTGAAGTGTCTGCAACTATTTGACCATCTGATTGTCTTGCTGATGTAGCTACAGTTACCCAAATAGAACTTTTAGCAGAAGATGCAGAATAAGTACCAGTAAATATTTGTTCTAAATGATCATTTACTATTTCACTAATGTCAACAGTAACAGAGTTTTCAGATCCTAAAGGTTTCTTTTGTAGTGCGTAGGTAGCATACAAATCATCACAAACTTCTGTTGATGAACTTAAACCACCAAACACAGTTATGTTAATTTGAAAGTAACTTAAACTGCTATGCGGTTCTTGTGGTGTTCTTATAAAAAATGGACTTCTTGTTCTAATTATTGTACTCATTCTGGTTGTAAATTATCATTAATAAACCCTTCTAACATTTCATCTTCAAATAATGGTAATGCTTCTTCAAAGGGTTTTGTAAAAAACATTGTTGCTCTAATTCCTTTACTATATATACTATTTGCTATTATATAATTAAGTGATTTTCTTTTAATAAATCTACCTTTACTATCTCTTGGTGCTATACTTGATTTGATAGTCCATTTGTCAAAAACGCTGCTTGGAGGTTGTTTAGTAGTATATTTAAAAGGACTTGTTCTACTTTCTGGATATGTTGATTTTGCACCTTTTACTCCTTGATCTATATATGAACCATATTTTAAACTTAAAAAAGAAACTTTGCCATCTTGAATTTTATATTCTAAGCTTCTTGATAATGCACCAGATTTATTATGCGTTCCATACTTGCCGCCTTTTTGTAAGTTCTGCCTTGACTTGTTGATAACAAATTCTGCATACTTCTTTAATGCCTTTTCAAATTTACTCATTAGCAGTAGGTCATTTCATCTTTAGTACCAGCATTAAAAGTAACTGCCCAACCAGCAAGCATATTATCAAACCTTTCTGTAAATGGTTCACAACTTGCAGTATCAATTACTTCAAACTTATCTCTGTATAAATCACTCTTTTGCAAAACTCTAATAACCCTTGTTGCTAATGCTAACTGAGTGTTTAATATATCTTGTCTATTATCGTTGCCTCTATATAAATCTGTTACTTGCTCATTGCTAATATCTACTAAATCCATAAAGAAGATAGTAATGTTAAAAGTTATATAATTGTTATTTATTGTACTATTGTTAATCATTACATGAGCTAAAGGAAACAAGCTCTGTTTCTTTAAATCAATATCAGCAATATCACCAAATGATATTTCATTATTAAATGGTTCTGCTGTAATTACTTCTTTTATTTTATCTATTATGTTATAAAAACTATTCATATTATTTTTATATATCTTGGTGTATGATTACCTAAATCTTGTTCTATAAATTCATCAAGAGAATCAATAGCATCATCAAAATCTAAACCCTCTCTTTGTATTAAAATATCTAAACATATCCAATAATCATATATTGCTTGTATTGGATTATTAGCTGTAATACCAATAAATGCTTCTTCAAAGCCATCAACTAAAATTATATGGTCATTCTCAAGTAATAAATCCCTTTCAGTTAATTCTTCTAATATATCTTGCTTTGTCATCTTCTATTGCTTTTTAATATTTGTTGTTCTAATTCATATTTATCTTTTTCAAATGCTAAGTGCATTAAACAGGTGTGTAGTTTTGATTTGGTAATTTCATTGTATTTAAGAATGTTTCCATTAGTAAGTCCGTAGATAGATTGATACCACCCCCATTTAGCAGAGAATCCCGCAGATGCTGAGGAAGCTCTACCTCCTTCTGTGTTGCTAAATAATTCAGGATAGTTTTCTGTAATTCGTTCCTTAAACTGTAAAAAAAAACAAGTGCGCCAAATACAATATCTAAAGTTGTTTCTGACATATCGTATTTATCAGAACTTTCATAATCTTCTATTAAATACTGATGCTTCTTCTTATAGGTTATTGGCCTATATAAAACACCGATTGCTTTGTGCATAAGCTCCCAATCTGCAAGGTAAGTATCAAGGTCAACGTACTCACCAAAACTAATATCGTCTAACTTAGGTATAAAGCCAAACTCTTTACCATTCATTTCAAACCTATCTATGAACTTAGGTGTATTAGTAAACAACTTTGTAAGTTCTTCAGTGATATTATTAATGTCGCTTGCTTTTATTTGTAGAACATTCTTTAGTGGTATATTACAAAATATCTCTACCATCTTTTGTTGCAGAAATGAATCCAGTTCTTTACCTTCAGCAATCTTTAACCACTTTTGATATTGCTTTAATGTAACTTCATTAAGTGTTTCTGGTATGTTAATTGTTAACTTCATTTATATATAAACGTTTTAATTCTTGAATCGTTATATACAAATATAAAAAAAAGTAGGTAACGCTCTTTCGCCGAATACCTACTTTAAACCAAAACGCAAATTAACATTGGCTATTATTTGCTTATTTCAAATATAATAAAAATTACTATATATATCTTATCTTATTTTATCTAAATGCTTGAGGGTGGCTTAAGCTTGGCTATAAAAAAAGCCACTTTTTACAGTGGCTCTTTATTTTTCTTTGTTTGTGTTCATACGCTTGTCAGCTCCCAGTTACTTAACATCTTAAGATATGGGCATATACATATTCTTTAAATAAATAGTTAGGATTCCAGTAATTAGGTTATCAAGGTATTGAAACAATCTACATATCTGTAGTTCTATCTACCCCCCCAGTTTCAAATGGGTTCGTTTTACTCAGGATTTTAAGGTTATATTTTTTCCCCTCCCTTGTCCAAGCATTACCTATTGCCTTATTCTGAACATTCTACATCTTCCAGTAGATATGAACCTAAATATTTAGTTCGAATATCAGATCAATAATTAACGCATTCTTGCCGCAACTCAACGTTTTATACTCGCAATTTAACTTCTGCTTCCGCAAAAAACAAATTTCCTATTATTTAAAGAACTCTTGTAAAATTAATTACAGTACAAATATATGTAATTATATTTATAACTACCAAATTATTTTACAACTTTTTTTAATTTTTTTTATTCTACCTCTGTAAATTTTTTTAATAAATGTGATATTCTCCTAAGTTTGGATTCTGTAATTGGTAGCTAACTGCATACCTCAGCGCATCAATAGCGTGATTAAAATTATCTACTGGTGTTTGTGATTTCTTCTCTAACCAACAATAGTTATTTAACTCTTTTATTAATTCTGTACTATCTTCAGTAATCACTAAATCATAATCCTGTAATAAACTAATACCAAATGTTATTGAACCTTGCCCTTTGATTGCTGGCACTACATTGCAATCTCTACTAAGTTCTGTTATTAATCTTGGTTCTGCTGAATCACCAACTATTAAATTATCTGCTGCAAACTTTTTATTTAGTTGTAATATCTCGCTTGTAGTTAATTTAGTTTGATAGAAGCATAGTTGTATATAAATAACTTTATTTTCTTTATCTATACTTGTTTTAACTAATGTTGAGGGATCATTGCTAAAACCGTAATCTTGGCCAAATACAACTTTACCTACTTGCTTAAATTCTCCTATACTCCAATCAGTAAATATAACACCCTCAGCTTTATCTAACCAACTACCCTCAATAGTATGCTTGTATCTGTTTGGTCTTCTAACCTTCATTGTCTCAATCTGCTTAATATAACTTTCTGAAAGGTTATCTAAGTTATCTAAATATGTTGTATGAATGTATGTAGTATCTTCTTTTGTTATATTACTACCAGCAGCAATGCCTCTATCTTCAAACCAACGCTTATAAATAAAATGTTCTTTAGTTGTTGGATTCAATATTAATATAACTCTATTCTCTTGTATTTTATTTCTTACAGATAAATCTATCTTATCAAATATATCTTCATCATTTAATTCTTCTGCTTCATCCATTACCCAAGTAGTAATGCCAGTTAATGATTTAAGATTTGCTGTCTGGTCACCTGAGCTTGTTTTAATACCTCTAAATATTATCTTGCTTCCGTTGCCTTTGTTTATTATTTCATCCTTTGTTATTTTAAACTGATCAATAACTCCAAGTAGTTCTAACTTCTCTATAAACTCAGGTATAATACTAATACTTGCAGCCCTCAGCGTGTAACGTGTAAATAGTATTGTATGGCCAGCTTGATAGGTTAATAGTAATAGAACAGAGTTAACCGCAAATGATTTCCCCGAACCTCTACCACCAGTTACAATAAAGTATCTTGCAAAAGATTCATCTAATACTAAATACTTTTTATTGAGCTTTAATCCTTGAAATGATACTTCTGAAATCATGGTTTACTTCTTCTGTAGTATTTAAATCAACAGTGTCTTTTAAGTTACCATATAAATTATTATATATAGCATTAAAAGCATTTACATCACCTTTTTCAATAGCTTTATTAACTAATGCTTCAACCATTAAATACTCTTTACTTTGCCATACCGCTTTACCATCTGCATCAACTTTCTTAACCATTAAGCTAAGTATTTCTTTAATAATTGTGCTTCTATTCTTTGCACCTTTTGGCTTACCTTTTGGATTACCAGATTTACCTTTTGTCCATTGGTGTTTTACTATATCTTCTTTTGACATTTACTGTTGTATTTGTGCTGTATTTGTTTAAAAACATTAATAGCTTTTTTTCAATTGCTTTTACTTTCTCTTTCGTATTCATATTCATTATATAATCTTTTCATAGTATTAACTAAATCTTTTACACAACTGCCACAGCTTGAGCTTTGTTTGTTGGTGTTGAATACCCTATTGTGTATTGTTAATAATTGTTTTTGTTCTATGTTGTTTACTACGTTTTTATTAATGTTAAAGAATCCTTTTAAATATATATATTCTTCTTCGTTTAAACATTCTACTTTATATGGAAACATAGAATTTAGCTTTTTCTTTCTTGCTTCGCATCCACAATCTTTTCCAAGTTTATCAAATATCCAATCAGTGGCTTGTTTTATTCCTGTAGCTTTTGTAATTTTTTCTACTGTATCTCCTAAACCTTTACTTTTCATTAATTTTTTTTTTAATTTCTTTAATACAATTGTTTATAGTTCTCCATACAACAACGTGTGATATATTGGTTGCTGCTGATAGTTTTCTTATGCTGTGAAATTTCTTTCTGTATAAGTTAAATAACTTTTTATCGAACCAGTAAAACTCATTTACTATTTCATCAACTACTTTTTCTATATCAATGTATGGTTCATTATCTGCTTCTATAATGTTTTTTAATTCTTTATCTATTAATATATCTTTATCATTTCTTATTGTGTCAATAAAAATATTGTGCATCATCTTATATATAAACGCTTTATTTAAAGAATCGTTATACAGGATATCATTAATTTTTACTTTACCACTATCAATTTTGCTATGTAAAGCAATGTAGAAATCGTGTAATAAATCTTTTGCTGGTACTTTACTATTGCTGCTTATTTCTTCAGCCATACTTAGCCAAGTTTTTTCATCTCTTATTAGAATATGTAGTATATTATCTACTTCTGTACTCATCTAATTCAAGAAGTAAATTAACAAAGTCATCATATTGCAAGGCAACATAATCTTTTTCAAAGTTCTTAGTAAATACTACTACTGGTGTTTTAAGCGTGCCTCTTGCATCACCTTCACTTTGTTCTAATGCTTTCCAGATATTTAATTTCTCTTGGTTCTTGCACTCCCAACTGTATTCAGATAGTATTCCACTTGTTGTCATTATATCACCTTTAATACTTAAGCCACCGCTGTTAGGTGTTCTTCTTATATTGGTGTCAAATTTCTTTGCAAGATCTTTTGCTATTTTTAGCTCAAATCTTTTACCCTTTTGATTTGCATTTAAACTCATATCTTTTGAAAATGTTTTCTAATTATTGCTCCAAGCTCGGAGTCGTTAGGGTATAACCTACACAAAAAATTAATACTATACTCAACAGGAGTATCAGGACTAATATAATATGAGTCCTTTGTCTGTCTGTACTCATTTAAAGTTCTATTCTTTTTATTTAAATCTTTTTTCAATGATGTGTGTTACTATTATACCTAATATAAAACAGGTTAAATGTGTTGCTGTTAATAATATTGTTATATACATAATTTATAGTTTATTTTTTAAAAGTATTAAATTTTTTCTTAAGTTCTGCAGTTTCTTTGTAAGCTTTTATATTT
>Ga0098037_1000532_pt1 | contig 19400 bp, 3 predicted proteins | sample 5_EtaG_FD_75050 | JGI IMG/M metagenome (GOLD analysis project Ga0098037, IMG submission 75050) | Marine viral communities from the Subarctic Pacific Ocean - 5_ETSP_OMZ_AT15132 metaG | ecosystem: Environmental > Aquatic > Marine > Oceanic | place: Pacific Ocean | collected 2015-01-08 | reverse complement strand
GGTTGTCCGTTGAATACACCAGTTTTGTACACAGGTTGGTTTGCCGAAGTTGATTGTGTAAAGTGACGATTATTACCCGATACATCACTCCATTGAGAAACAGCATCACCATCAGCCAAATCGAGGCTGTCTGCTTTAAGCCATAAGCACATATCTGCGGTAGGAATGCCGCCCCATTCAGTATCGTCAATGGGTGATACAAAGTTGCGGGCTTCTGCTATGTAGGTACCACCGAGTGGATTGAAGTTGGAGGTATGGGAGAGGCGCATAACACCACCTTGTGGCTGGCCGCTAAAATCAAGAGCGGTAAGGTCGTAGTGACCAATTGTTTGTGACCCTACTTGCATACCACCTTGCACAATGACACGCTGGCCTACACCCCTGTCAGTGTGTAGGCTGTGAGCCTCAGTGTTGATGGCGATGAGGTTATCATCAACACCTTCTACATTCTCAGTATCAAGTCCAATACGGGGCGCACTGCGGCTTACAGCGTCTTTGTGTGGAGAGTCGCCGCTTACCGTTTCTACACGGTCGCTTACCACTGCTTCGGGCTTAAGCAAACCGTCTTCGGCAATGTCAAGTCGTGCGCTGATACCACGAGGTACTTCGTCGGGTTGTAGTACATCATTGCGTGCTCGGATGAATCCATCATTTATGTTAGGCTCGGAGGTATGATGTGAAAGAACAACACCAGTAGCGTGATATGGCTCGTCAAGTGCTGTAAGTACATCTTCATTGAATGCTGTTGGGTATCGTAGACCACGCCCGTGCCCATCATCACCAACTCGGTGAGCGTTGGTAGGGAAGTACACATCGACTAACTCATTGGCATTGTTTGTGTTCACATCATTCTTACGACCACCAAAGCGTGGAATGGTGGAGTATGTTACATTCAGATTACCACTCCCATCAGTTGCTACCATACCTTTCATGTTCACTACTGGTTTACCACCGTTGAATAGACGCTGATATGGTGTATTATCGTTTGTTCTATCATATTCATACACATCAGCCGCATCCCAAGCAGGACGAATACCAAATCCACGAACAGGGTGTCGTCGCACATCTTCTCCACGAGTATTACCCCACCAGTCAACCAAGTAGTACCCTACAGCATCGTCAATCTTTGCAATATTTTTACCGTTGAGGTCACCCCACCAATCACGAAGTACAGTTTCTTTGTTGCGTAGTGTACGCACAGGGCAACCAAATGGTCGTGCAACACGCATACCGTCGCTATATCGCACTTGGAACTCCGGTTTATCCACTCCAAGCATACCACTGAAATTAGTTTGCCGCTCCATAATACCAATTTGAGTGTTAGGATATGTACCATTGGCAAGACCACTACCACCAGCGTATGTCCATGTTTCAGTTTCACCTTGTACAAGCGGCCCGTGTGGATAGCCTACACTTGCATTCGTACTTGTGATTGCCGATTCTCGGAACGCACGCATACCATACAGTGACCATTGCGGTTTGTTGTAGGGCTGGCGCAATCCAATACGATAACCGAATGGACGAGTACGAGTTTGCACAGGGGTAAATGTGAGCGTTTGATTTGTCTTTGAGCCACCAGTTGTAGATGCACTCAACTCAAAGGTAGTAGCGTTGGTGATTGATGAAACGGTTGCACTGCCGGGTATGCCTGTACCGCTCACACCCATACCTACTACGAGTTTTGCTGTGGAGTCCATCGTGATTGTTGGGTCGTTATTGTAGTCACAAGTAGCATCAGTGAATGCATCGTATGTGGATTTGACCACACCATTTGTGACGACATACGAGCCGTCATCATCTTGGTCAGCCCATATAGGCCCATCGAAATCATATTCTCTTGGGAAGTCCCAAGCGGTGGACACATAACCATATCCATCAAGACGGCTAACCAGTGGCCCACCACGACTACCACAAGGCCAAAAGTGATTAAGCATGGTTTTGGTTGAGGCGTCACTGCTGTCAAATTGACCACCTTGACTCACAAACGCTGTTAAAATACCACCACTACCGTGTGATTCGTGTGCTGATGCAGTACCCGTACCACCTGTACCGTGAAGTAAAATTGGACTACCAATTGGTATTGTAGCAGTAATGGCTTCACTAAGTACCAAAAAAATTGTATTGTCACTTTGTACTGTGTAAGATACACCATCAATGATAATTTTAGTTCCCGGAACGATACTTGACGCACCTCTATCAACATCACCGCTACCTAAAGTTGTCAAAGTTTTACTTGGAATGTCAACTGAGGTAACTCGTCTTAAATTATCAGCGGCGGCGTTTTTCAAAGCGTATGGAGGTAGTGGTGTTTTGCGATGGAAAGCAAACGGCCCCATACTGGCATAATATGTCGCATCGTGGTAGTGTACTGTTTCAAAGTGTTCGGGCATACTATTCAACGGTTTTTGAGCAATAGCACGGTCGTTTAATGGGTTAAGCCATGTACGACTTGAATCGGAATAGAATGTATGTGGGCGACCAAGATTTGGATGCCATAAACACAGGTATGCGTCAGCCATGTGTAGGCTGTTGGTATCACGGCTACCTTGCAACATCTGTGGTAGGATACGGGTCACCATACTGGAAAGTGAATCCTTAAAAATCGCACCAGCAGGTCGGAAATCATAAGCACGAGTTAAGCGAATTTTTGTACCTGCTGTTAAATTACTGGTAAAATCACTGTTAGCAACAATAGTGAATTGAAGTGGTTTGTTCATGTTTGATGCGTCGTACCCACTGCGTTCACTGTATGTATGAGTTCGACGCACACCATTAGCATCTGTATATTCCAACTTATTTCCATAATAGGGTTTTTGTGGGAAACCACGAGCATCATCTACTTTGATGACTGTGCTTGATGTAAGACTCACAAATGTACACACTGGATTAAGGCTGATGTTTTCAAGCACTTCGTGGTATATGTCGGGATGTATGCTTGGATAACCTGCAAGTGTAATTTGACACCCAATACTACCTGCACTTGCACGAAGGAACTCATAGTAGGTATCGAGTCGATGATGATTGAGGTGTCGATAACCAGCGGCATTTGCATTATCCGGCCCTGTCTTATGTACTATACTCCACCACGGAATGTTAGTGGTCATACCGGGTGAGGATTTGACAAACATCTGCGGGTGGTACGGTAGTGAACGCTTAACGAATGCTGGACTTTCAGTTGCCTGTACACCAAATTGGTTGTATAGCAACAAAGGAGGTATGTTTGTAAATTGACTACCGTGGTCGGGGTCGTGGTCAATGATGAGTTCGTTGATGAACACTTCACATCCACGAACATCAGCCATCGTAGCCTCGGCCAATACAAGTCCAACAGCACCCGTAGCACTGTTGGATTCACGCAGACCTACAACCATTGCCACCTGCTGGCTGGTCAGTTCATTCACTGTACCATTCGGCAGGTCAGCCACAGGTCCATTTGCATGATAACCCATAAGTTGTGACTTGTGTATGTTTGGTTGAATGACAATTTGGTATGCACCCACTTCGCTTGGGTCGGGGAAGTGTTCTCGTAGAGTGTAGGTGCCAGCGGCTTCAAGGACAATAGTGTGCCCACCAGCGGCATTCACTACACCTGCTTGACCTTCGGATGCCAATACACCATAGCCGTCACTACGAATCTTAGACTCAAACATTAGAGTGAAGGCACCGCCGTGTATGTCACTCGGACCACTCGGTGTGGCTGTAAGTGAACCAAAAGTATGTTGCGTGTCATAAGCATACAAGTTGTTAGTAAGTGTAGTAGAGATGTCACTCTTCAAATCACTCATTGTTTGTTCTTGCATCAATAGAATTTCATGCGATTTAACAGTTGCAGAACGGATTGCTCGGTGTTTATTGTACAGACCTTGGTAAGCAGGATGAGCAAAATGGCCGGGTAATACAGCCATGGTTGGATTAACAAAGTGGTGACCCATACGAGGCAAAGCCAACGGACTCATCTTAGGCACTTCGTACATCGAATGACATTTCAATTCGTTCAATGTGTGATTGTCATGGTATAGAGTGTGTGCCATGTCGGGGCTGTTACCACTCACTTCTGCATGGTCACGCAAACGGCGAGCCGCAAAGAATCGTGTGCTACCAGCAGGAATGTAGTATGATGGTACAACCTTGAGTGTGGATATATCACCAGCAATTAAATCAGTAAAGTCAGCATCACCTACACAACCAGTGAATGTTGAGCCACTGATATTGGTGAATGAAGCCACACCACCCTTGTCAGTAGTAGGATTGTAAAGTCGTAGGAACTTACGACCGTCACGGATTGATTCGTTATACAGTGAGGCGTTTGGTGCTGTATTGACTGTTAGCGTTGTACCGCTGTATGATACAGCCGTAAGTGCGTTGTTTGTTACACCTAAGTCATGTGTGTAGAAAGTAGGGTGGCGGTGACTATGTGTGTTGCCATTCTTAGTCACATGGAAAAAGAGTGTTCGGTCATGTAGTTCGTATGATGACTCAAGTGGAGCGTGACCAGTTGCGGTTTCCCAACCCGAATAAGTCGGGTCGGGGAACTCGCTTTGGCTGATATGCTCCCAATTATGGTCACCGAATGTACCGCCAAGCCGTGGTCCTTTTGTTTCATCAGTGAATAGATGCTTAAGACTATCTTTTGAGAGCGGTCGAATCATACCACCCGTACCCATTGTTTCGGTTTGGTATGCTTGTAGACGGTCAAACCCACTACGAATGACAAGATTGCCGGGAATAGAATCGGGGTTTGGTAGTCGCACCTTCATGTTAGGCTCGATACCACTGCCAGCAGTAGCAGGTGCCAATCCTTCCGCACTACGGTCGGAAACAGCGTTAAATGTACGAATAATAGTACCAAACGGCGAACCACCTTCGATAATATGCACTTGCCCTGTATCATCCTCTACTTGCATTTCTTCAAATTGCACTTCTTCATTTGGTATAGACAGTACATTCCGCAACTCATCGGGATGGCTGGCGGCAATTTGTGGATGAGAAAGTTCCTGCGCCTGTATGATTGGGAACATAGCACTGTTTGTAGTTTCAAAAGAGAAACGGTTGATACCATACAATTTTTCTCCCATAGTGTGCGGTGTGTTACTCAATACACGAGTGATGAAAGGTACGGCACCCAAACCACGAGCGTTGACAGCGGGTAGGCTCAAGTTACCTCCGTCCATACGCTTCCAAACAATGTTTTCAACTGTGAAATTCTTTGCTGGTGAGCGTTGATTCATCTTGAAAGCATTTGTGTCACCAAGCCAGTAGTTGTCATCATCACCATATCGGTCGAGTTCTGCACTTGTGCTTGTCTTTAAGTCGATAATGAGGTTTCGTTCAACATCAGTTGTGCTTTCTAAGAAGAAACTTCCGGGGCTTTGGTCTAAGTCAAAGAACATATCACCTGTTTTTGCAAAACAAGGTTCTGCGTTGTTCAATTCAACATCACCGCCTAACGGACCATTGAATGTAAATGCACTACTTGGAATATCATCGGTAGGTTTGGTGGTGTTTGTGACGAGTGCTTCGATATTCGGTCCACCGTGGGCTGGTGCAACGAACCTATCCACTCCGTGTATTCGCTCATCCCATTGTGATGTACCTGCAAAGGTGATGGCAGTAGCGGCGGCTACGGATGCACCTGTTTTCGATACAACGGACAACCAATCACCCGTAGCGGTGATACCGTCACGGTCACGCTTTGCTACAAGTGGCATTTCACCCTCATATGATACTACAAGGAAGCCGCGAGAAAAGACACCTTGTGAGTGATGTAGTGCTCTTGGAACAGCGTCAGCATCAGCGATATGAAGTGGACTTGCAAAGTATGTAGAATCTTCAACATCGGTGTATGTTGCCGCCGCAGTTGTCGTATAATTCCAAGAATAAGGAGTGGTGAGAATACTATCGGAGTTTGCCCTATTGTTCAACACACCGCTTGCTTCGGGTCCGTTTCGCATAGGAGTGAAGTGAGGTAAGTGACTAAAGGTGCTCATGACGCTTGAAGCAGGTCCGTAAGGTGAGAAGCCCAACATGGGGTGCCAAGCACCAAGACCCGCTCCATACCCTTCTGTACCCACCCTTAGCGAGTTAAGATATGAATAACGCTCTCCTGCCCAACCCACAGCCCCCGCAGGGCGTGTGCGGTCAATTGCATCCACAACACCGCTAAAGTGTACACGAGTCATGTGATGGCGTGTAGAGTCGTTGTAGTTGTTGTAGTAATTGACACCCGACTTACTCCACACTAAAATTTTCTGCGGCATGTTAGGTGGTACGGTTTCGGGATTGAAATCGGGAACAGTGAGAGTTTCACCTTCACACTTGTTTTTCCATGTTGTCATGTCCTCAAACTGTGCTTTACCAGTAATTCTGTTCGGAGCAAGCCAAAACCGCACAGTCCATGTACCACTGTTATTGTACACTTCACGAGAATGATACGGGGCGAATGCGGGACATGTGTGATTTGGTTCACTTGTAGTAGGGAATCTTCTGCCTCCCTCATCAGTTCGTAGCCACCCACTTGCTGGTATTTGCTCAAGTGTAGTCTGTGAATTAGAACCTCCTATCACTGCTTCGGCAAATGACTTGGAAGAATTATCAGTGTCATTTGTGTACACACCAGTAAAGTTCATGTCAATCCAACCATATCGGTCTTGACGCATTGCGTTACCCATTGATGGCATAAATGTACCACCCATTGCTTTGAGTGCACCTTTGCCGGGGTTTTCGTTGATTGCTTGACCTATGATAGTCGCCAGTTCCTCACCGTTTTGACATCGAGTACCATCAATAACAATTATTTCACGGTCAAAGTTCGTATTCACTTCATTTAATGCTCCGTCAAGAACAATCTTTGCCATTGGTCCCGAAACACGGAATGCTGTAGGTTGCATCACATTGTTCAGTTTTGCAATCTTGTAATTACCTTGTTGCATTGGTGGGTTAAATGACAGTTGGTTATCCATCCAAGAACCACCGGGGTGATACCCACCGTCCATGTGGAATGTCATATCAGCACTCATCGCTATACCGTAATAACCGATAGCACAATGTTGGTACGGGTGTGCTTTCATGTAGTCTGCTTCGTTGTTTGCTACTATTTTGCCCGATATAGGATTGATGAAATGTTCACCGTAATGATAACCGTGTTCGGGGCGTTGGTGTAAACCATAAGCCGAAGATGTGTTAGCACCAATGTTTGGTATGCCTTGAGGTGGTGACCAGTTGAGCGTTGTATTCCAATGGAATCGTTGGCGACGGGATTGGTAGTTTGCATCGGGTGGGCCGTAATCACCATCATTGTTGGTGATTGGGTTTGGTAGATTAAGACCATGTGGAACTTTGCTCCATGTGTTACCAGTGGTGACAACATAACCGGGATGAGGTTCAACATTACCAAGTGTACCGGATGCTGTTTCATAGAATGGGAATGCTTGACCCGGACCATACACAAGGTATGATGTGAAGTAGTCTGTATTGGTTTTATGGTCTATGTACCGTGCTGTTTGGTGTGGCATACGGATGACTAACGGCACAGGTCGTTGTCGTACAATTCCAGCAGTGTATCGAGCAGTAACATGAGAGGGTTGACCGGATGCTAAATTTGGTAGTGTACCTGTATCTATGTCGGGTGAAAGGATGTTATCTTGATTGTAAGCAGGTGGGTTAATGCTCCCACGGTTTTGATTGAGATATGGTGTACCGGGGAAGAAAGCCAATAATGCATTGCAATCCATCATCGCATATGCTGTGCTAATTTCATTGGCATTTTGAATACCTGCTGTACCTGTAGGTCCAGTCGAATACGGGTGTGTGTAGAATGACGAGTAATCGTTTTGTGAACCATCGTTCACATCGAGCACGACACCGCTAAATCCACCACCAAAGTACAACGGTACGCTGTGGTCGTTGCTGTCCTTTCCACCCTTGAAGTAGGTGATAGGTTCACTTTCGATACTACCATACAAACGATAGCCGCTAAACTCTTTGTCTGCGTGAAGCATTAGAAGAACATCTGCCCTATCAGCACTTGCTCCGTACAATGTATTCCACTCATCGTTGTACTTGTTGTCAACAACTTTCAGTTTGGTTGTAGAGTGTGTAGCAGTTGTAGCCTGTACAGAAGTGATTGTAGCGAACCTATTACTTCCCGACCAAATGACTTTCGTATCTCCAAACGAAACGAGTTTGTTTTTGAGGTTGAATGTTGCATCCTCTTCACCTGCTGGAACAAGTATGTGTGTCGTTGTTTCACCGGAATTTGTGGTGAAAATATCATCACTGTGAGTAAAGTCTGTAGTCACCAAGGCGTTGTCAATAGCAGGAAGAATGTGGTCACCCATCTTTGAAGTGTAAGACAACCCTTTGAGGTTATTTGCCCATGAATTAGTTGGCACCGGGTCGTTGTACGAATCAACAAGGATAGGTGTGGGTGTGTTGGTATGGAAACCACGGGCCTTGGTGCGAATTTGAACAACTGTGTGTGGAATATAACCACAATCAACCTTACGATGATTGTCTTCTATGTCAGCATCGCTTACTGGTTTGTTGAATGTTGCACCTGCGGTGACAGTATATTGGTTGTTGGATGATTGGTCGAGTTTCTCATACTCACCAAATTCAAGATGGGGAGCCTCAATACCTAAATCACGGTGTACTGATGCTTCAAACATGGTTGAAAGTGGACGAGCACCACGCTGTGGATTGTGTGCACGAATCTTGATAGCATCAGCGGAAACACCCCACTCACCAAATGTTCGACCATCAGCCGCATACATGTGTCGGCAATCGAAAGACACTCCATCGTCTATGTTAGGATTGACAAGGTTGATTGCTTCGGCAGTGACAGCCGCAAGTAGTTCATCAGTCACCAATGTTGTCCAGTTGATTCGTGGTGAAATAAGTGCCTTGATGATACGGTCGGTGGATGCGTCAAACATGGTGGCTGAAGACTGTAGCGTGCCGTGACCAAGTGAACTCAAAGCGTGAGAAGCAGTGAATGTATCACCTCGTACACCATAGAAAATATGTGTACCAGCACTGTTCAATTGTGTGCGACTTTCGTATGAGATGACATTACCAACTACACCCTTTACAGTTGTATCTGTGAATGGGTCAGTCACTTGTATAGCACCGTTTTGACGAGGGAAGCCAAGATAACCAAGTATGTCGGGATGGTTGCCAAGTTCCGCACCGCTGTCAAATGGCGCACTAAGTTGCACTGTGAGAGTAGTAGCACTTGCATCCCACGAAATATCACAATCAATACCAGCAGAAGGAGCATACACCCCTCGCCACTGATTACCCCGCCAACTGTTTTTGGTAAAGTTCGATGGCACTGCAAGACGGCCAGTAGCGTCACCAAACCCAAGCATGTGTTGACCAATGGTAAAACCACCTTTGGCTACATCTCCGTCATTGAAATACACACAAATTTCATCTTCCATAGTTGAAGGGATTGTTGTCAAATTGTTAGCAAACGACTCACCCATCTTACGATATACGAATCGTACACCATAACCTTGTCCTCGGTGGTCTGCAAATCGGAAACCGTAAAGCGGTGTATCTCCAACAGCATCATCGACTACTTCCGTGGTCTTCACATGTCCACTATAATTGGTAATGCTGGTAGGAGTTGTACCACCTATGGACAATCCTTCGTTATACAACACATCAAACTCAGTGTCACCCTTACGACCAAGACCATGCTTACCTGCTATGGGTGAAAAGCCGGGTACACCCGACGCTACAAGTCCACCGAAGTTGATACGACCAACTGCTTTCTTACCAATTCGCAATCCCTTTACAAGAGCCGTCGATGGACTTTGTGTTTCAAATGATTCGTCGTTGACACTGTTGTGTGATATACCGCCAAGATGTGCTGAAATGTTGCGTCCTTTTGGATTGCTCACTTCGTTGCGTCGTACAGTAATATCGTGATTACTTGTCAGTGATTCATCCGGCTCTTCCTGTGCAACAAACTCTCGTAGTGTTGTCACTGGTGCGAATGGGCGACCATCTTTGTTGAGAGGCATAGGTGCAGGGTGCATGTTTTCACCGAGTATCTCATCGGGTTGCGCCCAAAAGTTTCGGAATCTTCCACCGTGACCAATGAGGAATTGTGGTTGATATGCTGATTGACCCTTGCTGTTGTCAAGCCATACACAGAAGTTGCGACCCGATGCACCGGGAATTGTCGAGTGAATGATAATGGAGTACCCTTCATTGCCGTTTATGTCTTCTACGACCCTTCCAAGATGCGCTCGTACATATCCCATGTGAGAACCACGGTCGTGTGAATCAAAGGCAATATCACCATACCAAAACGGTGCAGGGTCGTAAGTTGAGCCAGTAGCGGCAAAGTCAGCATTGATGTGGGCTGATGTTGGGTCTTTGTTAGCATCAGCAATATCTTGCCTCACTCCAATACGAGTAAGGTCAAGTCGCTCACTTTCACCGGGGTATTGAGCCGATGGACGACGAGCGTGAGTACGACCGTTGAGCGCACCACCTTGATTGATGAGGCGAACCATTTCTCGTGCCGCCGCTTCAATATCTGTGACACCTTCTTTGACACCAACCTCTCCTAAATCAAGGCTCATTCGACGCACGAAATCCATTTCAGTCCAATGTTTTAGGTGTTGTAGTCGAGTTTCCTCGTGGCTTCCGAGGTCGAGGGTCGTATTTCTCTTCCCTTTTAATGAGAGGAAAGCCGAAATGACACGAGTGCCATCGGGTGTATCGAAGAGTGTGCTTGCATCCTTGAGTGAGTGTGTAGCGGGGTTTTGAGTCGCCCGATGCGATTTGAGTTTTTTGAGCAAAGCATTGCCTTGTTTTTGTTTACGAATCAGTTTATGCGCTTGGTTAGCGTAGTAAATAGATGCAACTGCTGGTTGCACTCTTGGTAGCGAAGAGTCACCCACAGTGTGTGTATTACTGGTTTCTTCGTGGTACAATCCAGTGTGTACAAAGTGTCCATGTCCTTTACCTCGCAACAACGGGTTATGTCCAAGGTCTGCGTTTGGGTCTTCCAGCGTGTATTTGAGATGAGAAGAAGTTGTATTGCCGAGTAGGTCACGAGAAACAGTGTTGGGCACATTGTGTGCGTATGCACTTTCAATAAACTTAGATTGTTGAGTGCTACGCAAGTATTTGTTTTCCGAAGGGAAACCATTGGCTACATCGAGTTGAGTTGTAAAGTAATGAGGTGCTCCGCCGTTGACACTAATGAGGTGTTTGTCAAGTTTGAGTGTACCTCCCTCATACGCAATATCTCGACTGAACCCTACACCCGGTGTAGCGGCACTCGATTGTACTTGCATGTGTAAGTCATGGAAAGCGATGAACTCACGGTCATGCCCAACATCAAAGAGTAAAACACGAGCATTACCGTCAGTTGACAAGTACGGGTCAATATAGGCTACTGTAGGTGCTTGAGTAGCATCCAGCCCCATAGCCTCGTAATTCATCTCAACTGTCTTATTGACATGTTGTGCGAAGTTCTGCGCTGTTTCAAGACAAGAATTGCCGATAAGGAAATTTTCAAGAGGAATTGAATCTCTTGGTCTATTTGCTAATGTTCCTTGGCCACCGTTGAATCCCTTCCATACAAGTGCTTCGTTAAACACACCACGACTCTTTGCAAACAACCCTTCTATTGCGTGTGGGTTGTTAAGTGTCATGTTCATCCAAACAGTGTCACCGTTGCGTAGTCCACCTTGAGCGTAAGGGTACAACCAACTGCGGTTGAGAATCGCATCATGGTCGTCCTCAATGACTGTACCCGCACCTATGCGTACCTTATCACCCGATGCTATCGCTACAGCATTGTTAGCACCTATAGTGACCTTTGTGTTTGTAGTTCCTCCCGTGAGATTAGAAACAACAGCACTCACTTCACCAATGTACTCAATATCATTTCCTGTACCATCATCACGGAACAATCTGTCACCTTTACGAACATTCACACCGATGGTATTAGCGTGTGCAAAGCGATTATTTCCATTTGTTATTTCAAGTACAGTAGCGGCTGATGCTGAATAACTTGCTGCAAAAGTCCACTGTTCTGCACTTGTGCTTGGATAGAATGTAGCGGCTTGTAGTTCCTGTGTAATCATGTTAGCAGGTGCGCTTGTTGCTTGGAACATGTGTCCTGCTTTCTTTAATCTAAATTCAGTGTTTAAAAAATCACCAATGGTATATGATGCGTTTTTAGCAGTTGATATTTGAATTACATTATCTCCACTTACAGTTTCCAACTTACCATAATAGTGTACTTCTAACGGTGTTGCCGTCATAATTTCTCCAATGTACACTAAGTCGCCTTGTTCCACTTGTGCTGTGTTAGAAGCGTTGCGTGAAAAAGGTACATCGGGGAAAAGTGACGCATCCTCAAGCACCAAGTTGATGAGGTAGCCGGATGATGCTGAACCACCCAAAGCCTGTGCTTGCAAAATCTTTGTAGTAGCACGCTTTGATACTGTGCGAGGTGCGTGAGGATTAGCGAGTGGTCCCGCTTTAAACTCCACAGCACTCACATATTGGCGCAAACCATAGTCGAGGTTGCCACCTTGAGTCTTGACATTTGCCATATCGTAGTAGTAAGGTGAACGAGCCTCAATATCCGAAGATGGTAATTCTGTATCGGATGCTACAGGGATAAGCGTTTCATTACGGAAGCCGCCACCAGTATGAATTTTAGCACCTACAATTGCGTTTTGGAAGAATGTTTTGGAATGCCCATCAAAATAACCACCTGTAGCATTCAATGGTACTGTTAAGTAGCCGTCAGTTGGAGGGTCATTACTGTACACAGCCCACTCGCTACTGGTAAGAAATACTCGGCGTAGTCGCTGTATTCCCTTAAGATTACCCACATCATCAACAGAAGGAGCATTGGGGAACATTTTAGGATGTGACACATAGATGTGGGCATCGTTTGTGTTTTGCACAATACGAAGAATAGTAGCCGACTCAATGTATTTTTTATCACTGATAGTGTAAGAATATGCTGAATTTGCACTCTTATCCGCCACTCCTATATCATCAGCACGACGGCCAACAGGTGACGGGTTCCATGAGTGAGCAGTGTATGTTGCGTCTATGTGCAACTTCATGCTGTTATCGGGACCGGGGAAGATACCTGCTTCTGTATGGTCGAAAAATTGCTGTGGGAAGACAGGAATCTCAACCATAGAACGAGTGCTTGCAAACTGCGAGCCGAGTTGGTAATCGTGCGTCACCGTGTCAAGTGATTGGAACAAACGGTCGTTGACTGTACTACCGTCTTGTGCTAAAGAATCGTTATCAAAATCTCCGTCATTATACACATAAACAGAAGTAAGGTGTGTACCAGCACTACCTTGAGTGTACAACCCAGTAGCGTTGCACCAATCATGGAATGATGAGTAGGCTGTACCGGCGGCATCTAAGAAGGTTCGACTCGCTACAGCATCAGTTCCAATGAATGTAAATCCAGCACCATTTTTTTCAGTGTATGCGGCATTTGCACCATCTTCAAGGTAAATACGACCCACCTTTGGGAAGCAAATTGTACCCCATGACACTACATCGGGCGAACCGTTGTTCAAAGGTGTGACACTCAAAGTACCGTTATCACCAACCGAGAACGCTACTCTTGCCTGTACAGCGCAATTACGGCGTGTGGAACCCGGTAGACGCATCAATGGGCTTGGGTCAAATGTAGGCTTAGTGTTGACACCACCTTGTCCGGGGCCACCAAGCGTGACTGTGACGACAGGAGCGTTAGGCTCAATCTCTTTCACTACATGGGAATCGGGTGAGCCACTACCTACTACAGACACATTCTCGTTGACGAAACTCTCGGCAATACCTGTAGCAGTAACGACCACCGTTGACATGTTGCTTTCGGGGTTTTCTTGCTTCGATACTCCACGAATGCGACACCTGCTCATGAGGAACATGATACTGGCGATGTTTGGATTTTCAAAACTATTCAAAGTACGAACCATTGACAATTGATTTACTCGTGATTTAACAGAAGGTTGTACTGTAATTTTAGCCAAAATACCCGATTCATCAGTGACAATTTCATTGTCAATGATATTGAATAATTCAAACACACGAGAAGATTGGGTGGTTGGTCCTATATCAAAAACACCAGTACCCGATTTATCAGTTGTAGGTTGTAGCACTTTCTTACCCGCACCAACACTTGACAGTGTGTTTATTGTGTTAGAAGTCATTGCTTCAATAGCAAGCCTATGATACACTGATTCGTGGGCACCTGTGTTATGCGAACGCTTGATGGCTGTAGGTGGTGATGCAGGTTGAGCATTTACATCATTAGGTGGAGTGTACAATGCTGGTGTGCGACTGTAATCCAGTTCCACTTCACTGTCCTGTCCACCTGCGTTGTCACCAATTAGTGTATGCGACTCTTGCATAAGGCTACCATAGCCACTAATAGCGTTAGAAATTGATATGACACCACCCGGTGAGTAAAGTGTCGTGTTAGCAAGGTCGGAGTTGATTACATCCAATACCCGTGTACCACTACCTAAATCAAACGACCCTACTGGTACAGTCTTTTCAACCATCAACATTGGAGTGGTTTGACCCATACTTGCCCCTGTAAGGTCAATAGCATTGTAGTGCACTTCGACATACGGAGCGAGGTTGTGTGATGTACGCAGTGCGGGTACATGAAGAAGAGCAACTCGGCTTTCAGTTTCGGGTGCAAGGTGGAACAAGCGATTATTTTCATCAACATCACTTACTGCGGGTACTGGTCCTTTGAGCATAAACGGAGCGAATAAGAAGCCAGTGCCCCCAATTGCAATAAGTTCTTTTTTACTCGCTGGCATACCATTGTCAACGACAGTTGTGACGGATGATGAATTTTCAATACGAGCGATTGGTGCTTCAAGTGTTTCGCTGTAGAAGTCCATTAAAGAGTTCATCACAAACATCTCATCTAAATTACGAGTGTTTGAATCATAGGCCATCTGCACCACATCGGCAGAACCGTCTGCTTGTTGGTCGATTGTGAGTTCAGTGGGTTTGGGGTATCGACGCATGTATTCATGCCCTACAATGTGAGAGAATGCGTGTCGGCCACTATGACCAACTTGGAAGAGTGTATCGAGTGTGGCTGGCCAAGAAACAGCGAATGGATTCGTTGCTGTATCAGTAGCCATTTGTGAAGAATAAACTAAACCGTGGTTTTGAAAATTACTTTCATCAAGAACCATTTGACCCGTTTTATCGAAAATTTGTGTACCATAGTGTGGTGGTTGGTACGGCTTACCAGTTCCATTGTCAATCAATGAGTCTGCTCCAACTACAACAAAGTAGTTGTCAATGTCTGCTGTACGAGAGTGAAGAGCACCACGGAGGCCACTCGTTCCGTTAATGAAGTCAATGTGTATGCTGTTGAAAGTGACAACACCACTGCTCCCGTTGATGCTCTTTAGTCGCACCCGTTCGGGTGGGGATTGATTCGGCTTTTGCGTATTACGGTTAATCGCACCGGGATTGATGAGAAGGTTGTATGGAGTGTGTGGAACAGAAATTGTAGCCGCAGTACCACTGTTTGTGTAGTAATCCACCACCTTGTAATTCCCCATGCTATATGGCGTGGTTGTGAAATCGACAGTTGGAGAAGAAGCATCGTAGGCTTTACCCGTTAATCGTGCGATGAGTGCTTGTGCATCAGCCGCCGCCATTGTAAGTGTAGTCGTAGTACCATTAGCCGCCGCCGTGAACGCTGAAAACTCGTAGGTACTTTCAATCACATCTATTGGCTCTTCAAAACGGAAAAGTGCGGAGGTAGTGTTTCCCTTCACAGCCATTGATGGTTGAATCATATTCTCATCAAATTCATTTGAGAAGTGTATAGCCTCGATAGCACCACGAAACTCCCCACCCTTACCACCAAGATACACATGTTCTGTTGAGCGTGCGAGTCGAGTTTCTTCGGGTATATCTTGCTGTGCCACAATTTCTCCGTTTATAGCAAGGAACACCTTATTCTTGGTAATACCCGCAACAATGTGATACAACGGTCGGCTGTTAAAATTCAAATTTGTAGCATCATTGTAGTTTGATGTATCGTACCTGTTGTACGAATCATGCATACCACCGTGAGTTTGTTGGGGATAAACAATCCCATCCCACCGTGAAGAAGCGTCTTTAGCCGTAGCCAATTTGAAATACGATGGACCTTGTAAAGATTCAACTTGTACGCTAAATTCAGCAGGTCCGGGGGTATCAATTGTTCCTATGGTCAATGTAAATTGTCCTTCACGATGTGCTACTACTCCTCCACAATCGGGTACAACCCACGCTTCAATCACAAAATCAGTAATTGTTTTACCGTTAATTGAAACAATTTCGCCACTTCCCTGTAGCGTCTTTGTCATAACTTTGTTTCCACTACCGTCTTCTACACCAGTACCAGTAAATTGTCCTTGAGGAATAATCACAGAATCGCTCACGCCATCGAAAAAGAAAGCGTGACTACTACGACCGATTGCAACCATATTTTCACCTTAGAATATGAAATCAACTGGTGCAAAGTTGATAGTATAACTGTAGAGTGGTTCACCACCAAGTTGCACAAATGTTGCGTTGGCCACTGCGCCTTTAATTCCCGTGTAGTGTCTGTTTTCAGCATCAAATTCTGTACCTGCTACTGGTGCTAAATTAACAGTTTTATCCGTCAAATCTCTATGCCCTCCTGTGGGCATGTAAAATAAAGATTCATTTGAGTTAATGTTTGATGTGAACGGGATTTGAATTGCAATAACATAGTCACCGTATTTTTGATTCATATTTGTTTCAATTACAGTATTGTATTTGTCGCTTATCATTCGGGCAAGAGAGTGAAGAGGACCACCTTGTTGAAGATTCGCTCCACCTCCACCATTGTTGCTGTTGTTAAGCACTGCGAAAAGTTCAGCAACTTTGTCACCTGCACTTTTGTTAGTGACTTGAGAACTATTTCTCCCGCCGGAAAATTGCACATGGTATGGTTTATTGTACGGTCCAGCGACAGTTTGTTGGAAACTCATTGTATCGTTTCCACCTGCTTGTGCGTTGATATTTGTTAATTCGACCGCTACACCCGCATCATCAGTTATAGGCGAAGCAATAATTGTAGCCGCTAAATCAGTGCCACCATAGGTATCAATCACCGTTTTCAAACTTGTTGCCACTTGAGCGGCTGTTCTTGGACTTGTACCATTGTGCACAGCGATGTATAATTTTCCACTACTTATTTGTCCTTGAAATGTTGAAGTTTGTTTTGCAAAAAATACTTCAAAGTATTGATTTATAACAATAGAATGAGTTGCAGTAGCGGGGTTATCTGTAGTGACACCGGCTACTACTCCAACATTTGCCGTTGTGAGATTAGCATCATCCACAAAAGATGCAACATTTGTATCACTTGCATTACTTGTTCGTGAAAAGTCAAGAACACCCGAAGCGTCTTGTCCAATACTACTCATATTTAGAATATCATCATCAGTCATAACCCCCTCAATAGTGATGAGGGATTTGGGAAGGTTAAGGTCAAAAGCGAAACGATTACCACCAGTAAAAGGCAAACCAATAGGTGACACACCCCTATCAACATTCATGGTGAGGGTGGTAGCCATGAGTTCGATGATACCACCATCATTGCGTACAAGGCGTATTGGTGTACCCATCAGTACCGCCCCCTCATGGTTGAGCCGCCGATGTTGCGAGCCATCTCTTGTTGAATCATATTACCAATCTCACGGGCCAGCGCACGCTTGTCAGTGCGGTCTGTGATGCCCGATGCGTTCACGGTGACATTGACTGTACCACCGCCCATACCAGCACCGCTTGGGTTGTTGCGCTGGCTTAGAGGTACAACCGCTTCCGGCCCATCCTCACCAACCATGGCGAGTGTGGGCTTGTTGACTATACCTCCCTTAGCCAATTTAGGTATTTTCCAATCCGAAAGATTGAGATTGTAACTCTCACCGCCGAATACGGGTACCCAATCGGGTATAGCAATGCTAAAATCAATAGCACTAAACGCCGCATTTATTCCGCTAATCAATGTGTTTAAGGGTGCTTTGATTATATCTCCAAGAGTCAAACCTTCAAACAAACTTACTACACCATCAGCAACATCTCCAAATGTACCAAGCGGGTCATCAATCAATTTCTTGATGAAATCCCAAGCATCACCAACAAGTTCTATACCAAAATCAATGTAATCACCAATGGATATACCGAATACCCCTTGGAATAAATCAGCGATGAATTTAAGGGGTTGAGGTAGTTCAGCAAGCACTAAATCTATACGGTCACCAATACTGAAACCGGCAAACACTCCGTCACCAGTCATAAAGTCAATAGTTGTGGTGAGCCAATCGGGGAGGTCGAAGGCGAAATCAAGCCGCTCGGAAAGGGAGAAGCCAGCAAATGCACCGTTTCCAAGAATAAAATCAACTGTAGTCAACAACCAATCGGGCAAAGCAAACTCAAAAATTTCACCCCAACTTGGCATTTCAAAGTCGAACAAATCAACCCAATATTGCTTGGTGAACACAGCAGGTACATCGGGTACTAAGTCCCATACAGCACCAGCCCACGCATTGACAGTTTCACCTATACTCGTGAATAATCCTGTCCAAAAATCAATCGTAAAAATTGGTGGAGGGTTTGGTAGTAAATCAAAGAAGGTGCTGAAAATACCACCAACAAACTCCATAAGGGCAGTGAAAGCATTTGTGGCTGATGTTGTCACGCTATCCCAAGAAAGGTTGTCAATAAAATCTTTCATCGGTTGAATTAAGTTAGAGTTAAACCATTTCATTAAATCTGTAAATGCGTTGATTGCCATTGTGCCAGCGGCTTTGAAGCCCGGACCAATCTGTGACACCATGCTGGACATGGAAGAAATCATTGAAATTAACGACATTTTTTCACTCCCAATCTAAAAACGAATAATCCAGTCCGACTACTTCTCTATCTCCGCTCTTCGCCTGTTGTTTCTTACGCTCAATTTGCTTATTATTCTCTTCGGTCGATACCATCGCCCAAACGAGGGATTGTTTGAACAAACGAGGGGGCATCGAATACACTTCCAAGAGGGATATATTGAAATGTTTAGCAATAATGTATGCCCAAAGTTCTATTTGAGTTTCAAAATCTTCAACACTATCGTACTTGTCCTTCTTGAGAAATTTATCGACCCTCATTCGGTCGGCTTCATAAACCCCCCTTGCAAAGCCTCCGCCAACTCTTGTGGTTGTGGTAGCACCTTACAGACCTGTTCTCCAACATGGCCTTTTAGGGAAAGTAATTCATCAGTATTTAGACTGGGGTTTGTTTTGGTAATCCAATTGGAGAAGGCAAACTTCCAATATCCTGCTAAGTCGAGTGTC
>Ga0098037_1000529_pt1 | contig 19435 bp, 41 predicted proteins | sample 5_EtaG_FD_75050 | JGI IMG/M metagenome (GOLD analysis project Ga0098037, IMG submission 75050) | Marine viral communities from the Subarctic Pacific Ocean - 5_ETSP_OMZ_AT15132 metaG | ecosystem: Environmental > Aquatic > Marine > Oceanic | place: Pacific Ocean | collected 2015-01-08 | reverse complement strand
TCCATCGGATTCGAGGTTCATTTGAGAACCACTCATACCATCCAATACTTCTTTTATTATTTCTTTCACAATAATCTCCTAATTGAAATCGTAAAAAGGATGTTCAATATGTTTGTACTTTTCTTCATGTTCATTACATAAATTTATAATGTATTGTAATGCTTCATACATCGGTCTAACATGAGAACCATAGTCATGTTCGTCACCATTTCTTTTTACATCATAATTAATAATTGTATCGGTTCTATTATCGATAAACACCATCATATGAACATTATAATCTTCTTTAAATCCTTCCATCATTTTTATATATTTTGATTGACCAGTTCTTAATTGATTATCTTTGTCAGGTGTAAAAATTAATACAGGTACTTCATGTTTTGCAAAACATATCACCTCATCAAGCATAGGGCCTTTGATATTCTCATTTATAGTGAGCTTCATTTCTGCCGTAAAGACTGGCGGTACATTTGGTTTATAACTGAATAAAGTCGCATCAGTTGCACAAATCTGACCATGATAACTCTGATATACCAATTGGTTAGGATTAATCTTTGAGGGTTCGTTGGGGTTTCCTAAATAATATCCCTTTCTAACTGCGTGTTGAAGTGTGGAGACCCTTACTTCCTCTTCGTATGCCAATCCGTTTTTTCTACCTGCACTGGCAGTTTGACTTCTACTATGACTTAAAACCTTATCTTCATGTGGGATATCCCACCAATCATGTTGCAAAAGTTTCTTTGCTATTACACTTTTTCTTTTCATAATTTACCTATATTTACACTCTCGAAAAATTGAAGTGGGGAAGGGTAACCCCACTTCGCGAGAGAGGAACTAACTAATAACCCTTTTTAATCCTTTGTTTTTTCGCTTTAATTCTCTGATGTTTTCCAATCAGAGTTTCGACACGAGACAAAACCTTTGTTGGATAGATACCTTTTTTCAAAGATGTAACGATTGAATCAATCATCGTTAACCTTACATCTTCATTGGCGTAACCATCAATCTCGGTTAACTTATCTATCATAGATATTTGCTGTTTAGACATTTTTTTCATTCTTATATTCTCCTATAATTAAAGGATATGTCAATTAAGACATATCCCCATTAGCGTTTTCAATTTCTTCTTCGTTGAATAAATCCTCAGATGAACCATCATTCACATACTTCTGAACCAATTGTTTTACATAGGTTCTCTCGGACTCAACACCACCATCATTTGAGTATTGTGGGTAAACACAAACCTCAGCGGCTTCATCAAGACCAAAACCATCGTAGAGTAGTCCAGCGATTTCGACAGAAGTACGAGTGGAAATACCACTTGAAATTCTACCACTTTCACTATTAGACTCGACACGAGTAGAGGAAGCGATTTCTGAAACAGACTTCAACATATCTGTATCAACATGAGGAAACATATAGTTAAGTAAACCATGTTCTTCATCAGAGTTCAACACATCCATCTCAACAGTTATGAATCTATCCATAAGTGCTTTATCCATAACACGAGTAGAAGTATACTCATTACCGATGTTAGCGGTCGCGACGAATGTAACACCTTCTGCGACAGGTACGGTTTCTTGAGTAGTTGACTCGTCAAGTCTTAAGTATCTTTGTCCACTATCCAAAACGGTCATCAGAATGTTCCAAGCGTCTGGATGTGCTCTTGATAACTCATCAAGAAGAATCACAGCGTTTGGAGTCTGAATCGCTTTTACGAATAGAGCTTCTGAGAAGTAAGTACCTTTCTTCTTGTCGAAGTGAGTATTACCAATCAATGAAGAACGAGGGTCTTGTGTCGCTCCTAAGTTAAAGTAATAATCAGGTCTGTCAAGTGAGTTAACCAATGACTTAGCTGCCATTGTCTTACCACAACCTGCGGGACCCGTCATCAAAATGTTCTTACCACGAACAGCGGAACGAACCAAGTATTTCCACTTAAGTTCTTTCATTACCAAACCTTTAGGTTTGAGGTCATAAGAACTATGGATAAAGTTAAGAACTTCAGCGTGGTCTGAAGGAACATCTACTGATGAAACTTCAGGAACGATGACTTTTTCAAATTCACTCATCGGAACCTTCCACCAGTAAACCCTATCGTTTTTACCAGTTCTTCTTTCAAGTGCCATTCCAGCTTCAAATGCTGACTTCCTTGTTGAAGTGATAATCTCAGAGGTAAGTTTATTACCATCCTTATCGAAGGCGTTGAACCTATTACCACTTTTTTCTATTTTTACTACGATTTTGTTATTCATATTTAAAACCCTTATTAGTTAGTTATTTGTTAGTTATTCTCTCATTAATCATATACGAATATACCACTAAAAACCTATACGAGTCAAGTCTTTTTTTCATTTTTTTTAAGTTTTTTTTTCATTTCCACCAATGTAATTTTCCATTATCATCTTGGAATGCTTCCCAACCACAATTTTTCCATAGACATTTCCATTGGTATCTATCGGAATATTCCACAAATGGTTTCATAGTCCAACCACAATTACAGGTTGGACTATATTTAAACCATTTTTTTAATAACCACTTAAACATTACTTCTGTAAGAATTTCTTATTCATTGTTTTTGAAACCGAAAGAACAGAAGTTACATCAATATACTCAGCGTCTTTACCATACATTTTGTTGAAAGCTTTTGAGTCATTTTCTCTACCCCAACTTGAATCACTTACGAAGTAAGATAAAACTTTGATTCCACGATTACGAATTTCCTTAACCATTTTCTTGGTGTGATTAAGTGCGACATCACCATGATAATCAACTTCGTTATTACCAAACATCGGCATCCCATCGGAAAAATTTAGGAAGTAAGAATCTCTATCATTCGTAGTTGGTACAATTTCATTCATAATTGCTTCATAACATAATCCTTCAGGTGTTGTTCCTGCGACATCAAGATACTTGAACAAGTTTTTTACTTTGATAAAAGAATCTTTACGAGAATCATAAGCGATTAAGATAAGTGGTTTAGTTGTATCACCTCTACGACTACCACCACTTGTTTGAGTAGTACGAAAACTCACGACCACATCAACATTGTTTACCATATCAATCGCTTTACATATAGCGACTACAGAAGTCATTGTGTTAGTCCACTTTGAACCACCCATAGAACCACTTGCGTCAACCGAGATATGAAGGAAAGCGTCTGAGTACTCTTCGATAAAACTATTAGAGAAAACCCTATCGTTACCAAAACCTAACTCACTAATTAATCTCTTGTCAATCTTTCCACTATCCAAACGAGTCCACTTGGTTTCACGAGACTCACCACGAACTTGTAACTTACGACCTAAAACAGTACCAAGTCTGATACCATCCTCGATGTAAGTATCTTCACGATAATCACTATCTGTACCATATCTTTCACCTTTCCATTTACTTATCATGGAAACAGTATTACTATCTATAAGTGATTTTGTAAACTCACGAACAACAATACATTTAGTGTTTTGTTTCTTACCATCCCAAGTTGTAAGTCCATCACCAACTTCAACATAACTCATACCACTTGATTCGATTGTTTCTAAATCCTTAAGTTCTTTCTTGGTAACATTCTTTTTAGAAGTTTTACCATTCATGAAATCTTTTTGTTTCTTGATGGCGTTTTCAAGTTGTTTCTTCTGAGAATCAGAAAGTAAATTTTTATCCGTAGGAGTTTCAGTAACTTCTTCTTTAGGTTGAGGTTTTGATTGAGACTTCATCTCACCACTTTCAATCCCATCTAACAAGTCTTGGAAATCTTCATCAGACATAGGTTCATCGGAAGACTCACCACCACCAGTAGAACTATCCATTCCACTACCACTATCTTTTGCTGGTTCATAAGACTCTTCACCATCTTCATCAATCTTAACTTCAGCGTTAGGTAGATTAGAAAAAATAGTGTGGAGAACTTCACAAGCGACTTCAAACGAATGACCAGTACTTGTTAGTCTTGAAATATTCTTAAGGTCAATAGTAGTCCAAATTTTACGAAGACCTTTAAGTGCTGAAAGATTAGTATTCTTGTTAGTAAGGTTGATGATACGGAACATATAAGAATCCATATTTTCTTCGGTGTACTCATCAGTTCCAAGTGCTTTATCAATTACTTTAGAATGAAAATACTTGTCATACATAGAATGATAATAACCCTTGTAACCTGGCGATGAAGTGAAGATAAAGTTATCAATTCTTCTATCCTCAACATAGTTAAGTAAGTTTTTTACATAACCTAATACATCTTGTCTTGAATAACCTTTGGTCTCACCATCTTGGAATAACTCTTGTGGAGTGTTGTTTTCAAGGTCTCTCAACCAATCAAAATCGGAAAGAACAATATGTGAACCTTCGTGAAGTGCTAATCCAACAGACGGGTCAAAAGACTTATCATCCATCTTAGCGGAGATAACAACTTTTTTACCATCGGTGTAAGAATCACCACTTGATTTGAAGGTTACAGGAATATCTTTTTGAGTAACGATACGAACAAAGTTACCGATTGCTCTTCTGTAAGAACTAAGAGCGATTAAGTCTGTTTTTGGTTTGACATCCTCTTCATCAAAGATAGAAGTTTTCCTATCGAAATCAAATTCGTTGTCCATCCAAAAAGACGAATAATTATTGGAGTTAGAAATCAAACTCCGTGAAGTATTGAAGTGTTTTAAGTTTTTCATATTTCCTCTGTTTCTCATATAAGAATATACTAAAGAAATACTATACGAGTCAAGGCTTTTTTTAATTTTTATTGATTTATTTTTTATTTTTTTACTATATATTATTACTAATAAGTACCCTTTGGGACGGAAATAGTATATACTATCGGAGTCGACCCTCGTGTATTGAATCATCTATAGTCTTAGTAATCTCAAATGTACTATTAGGAAACCTACCTACATTTAATTTACTAAATACTTTTAAGTTATCATTTACAAACACTTCAAATGCACCACCACTTGATTCAACTAAATTAATTTCTAATACATCAAATGTACCTTCATAATGATTCTGTAATTCATCTCGTAAACTACGAGCTCTTGGTTCATAGTTTCACTGTGTACAATAATGAATATCTATTTTCATCTGTATTCTCCATACTTTGTATCTCGTCCATACCATTCAGAATATGTTACATCGAATGGTAATCTGAACATTAAATAATCCTTGTTATCAATACTAAAAACAGTTCCTTGCTCATGTGGTTGTATCATTTCATGTGCTGCTCTTTCTTTCAAGATATCAAGTGTTTCTTCTTTTTGTATTTCTAACATATGGGTAAAACTCTGAGGTTCTACTATTTCAATTTCCATATGACAGAAATTATCACCAGATGGAACCAACCTATATGGTACAATTTCAGGTAGTACTTTTACTATTTGACCATTGAGTGGTTGTAGTAAAACAAATAATCCAATCAATATCCAAACTACAATTGACCACCATTTAGGTAGTATATCAAAATCTATTTTCTTTAACTTATCCATTAATTTAACTCAGGTGTTATTTCATAATTATCTAAAACTCTAAAGGTTAGGATTATCTTTTCATCTTCCCATACCTCGTAACTCTCTAACAAACAATTATCAGTTGTCATCTTTTGAATGACCTTCTCTTGTTGTTCTTCTTTGTGACATACAATATAAATTAGGTCTCCAGCAGTTTTTACCATTACTGAATTATCCCATTTATTATATACTACATCATCTCTCATTAATTAAAAATCTTTTTACCAATCTTAGAATTTTCTATTTGTGTTAATAGATTTCTAATGTCTCGTAGGTCATTTTCTATTTGGTCAAATTGTTTAACAATTCTTAAATCTATCTGTTCGAGTTCTTTATTTAACACCGATTCTAAATCTGTTCTGATTCGACTATCAACTTCTTTAATATGATTATTAACAACTTTAATTGTTTCTTTCATTTCTAAATCATTACTAAGTGTGATGTCCCATTGACTTTCAAGAAGTTTCAATGTCTTCTCTATACGAGTAAGTACAACATTTATTTCTTCACCATTGTCTATTATCTTTCCAAGTCTGTGCATATTATCCACAATCTTATTCAACTCGGTAACATAGAATTGTACCGTTTTGGGATTTGATAATGTTTCGTAAACCTTCAATCGTTTACTTAATCTTTCGTCTCTTTCGTCTAACTCTATTTGTCGTTTTACATAGGTGTCATTATTTTTAATAGTGTATATACTTTCGACTATTGTTAATGCCATCCATATTATCACGATAACTTGAAATGTTTTGCTCATTATTTTTCTCCTTACTGAGGCTCTATCTCTTCACCATACATAGTGTATCGAGGTTTTGGTGGTGGTGGTGCATCTGGTTCTTCTATACTATGTACAGCAAATATCTCACCTTTAAATGCACTTAAATGGAATTCTGTATCTTTACCATTTGATTTTTGAAATGAATATTCTAATCCATCTGTTAGGGATTCAAACACATCACTATCATCAACGGCATCTGTCCATTGGTCGCCAGGTGGAACCCTTTTTAATACTAATGTTTTTACTTCTTTTATAGCCATTAGAACATTTCTCCTTCCTTCATAGACTTAATTAAATCCAAAGTTATTTTATTGTACTCAGGATACTTTGCCAAAGCCTTTAATAAATTTCCCAAGTACTCAGATGGTACATGGTCTAACTCTTCATTGAGCATCATTTCTGTAGCCTTAAAAAATGATTCAACTGCAACTCTGACCTCTTTGGGAAAATGAGGCTTAACTTCGTAGTCACCCTTTGATACTCTATCCATAACTTTTTTTGTTTTGTCATCCATACATATAACTATCTAAGTTTAATGTAAATCTTATCTGAACCACCATCATATGATGCAGTAATGGCAACAGTTTTTCCTTTCATCTCGGGTAATGGGCCGAACATAGTATTGACTTCACCATTTGGTTTTGAATATGTATATGGATTGACAACCTTGAACTCATCTTGTGCAAATCCATTACTCCACCAATACTTCTTATCGGTTTTCCAAACAACTCTGTGATAACCTCTATCCTCAACCACACCAGTTAATCTTACGAGTGTTTGTCGTGAATCATTAAGTTTCAATACATAAGTGTTTCTACTTACTTTTTTTAAACCATATGAATCGACAGGTTTTATTTTTATCTGTCCATTTAATGTTGCTACTAATAGTAGAAACGAGTATAACCATTTTTTCATTTGTAACCTCTTTTTTAATTCAATTAGAATTTACAAAAAAATATTGATAATGTCAAGTATTATTTTAATGTTGGTGCTATGTTGATATAAAGGATAACACTTGCTAATATTAGTGATATTATTATTCTTTGACTTGGCATTTCATTTAAAAATATAGCCGTTAAAAATGCAAAGGCCATAGTACCTATTCCAAAACCAACAGGTCTGACAGCCCAATAATTACCATAGTATTCATAAAACATTCTTGTTGAATAATAAAATAAAATACTTACTGGAATACCACCTAAGATTACCCACCAAATACCTTTTGCCCATTCCCATCTAAATTGTGCGTTCATATGGAACCAAGCAATTATATTACCCATAAAACTCATTCCTAATGCCATTACTAATGTGTATAATTTACTATCCATTAATTCTTCCCAAATAGTTCTGATAAAGATTCACCGAGTTCCTTGGCTAAATCATCACCTGTTATTTTGTCTTCCGTAATTTGTTCTTGTTCCTCGAATGTATCTCCTATCTCAGGATTGTGAACTCGGTGTTTTAAATCTGAATTTATAAAATAACAATTATAACAATAGAATTTTATATTGGATGGTTTTTTATTCTGTACATCACCATCTACAAAATGAACAATCAATGGACTCAACATATCTGATTTTCTGTATTCACAATATCCACACCCACTACACCTTTGTGGTTTGATAAATTCCTTAATCAATTCTTTCTGTAATTTGATTTCCTTATCCAATGGTTTCTTTCCATTCCAAGTAAATTTTCTTACCCTTGTAATTCCAGCGTTACTTGGATTTGGTTTCCATAAATCATATTGTTTTGCATACTTTTTAAATGTATTATATGCAACATGAAGTGATTGTGCCGCCTTAGTCATACTATCATTCTCATTGATAGCTCTTTCAATTTTATGTTTAGGAATTGGTTTATGTAAGTAAGGATTAAATCCTTGTTTACCTATTTGTGGCATTATTCTTCTCTCCCATCTGCTTCATCCCAATAGACATCTATTTTATTTTCTACAAAGTCTTCTGGTTGATAAAAATCATCATCTCCGAAATAATCTATACCATATTCAAAATAATCATTTACATATCTTTGAAAGTCTTTTGGGCCTATAAACAAGCCTGACATCATATCTCTTGGTTTAGAGTTTCTACGCTCAGGTTTAATATTATCTGCCTGCATCCTTCTCCAAATATAATGTCCGAGTTTATTGTGCATTTATTAATTCTATTGCTTCCTTTATACTATTTACTCTACTACTTGATTTAACTTTTTCATTCCATCTTTGATTCATAAGTAAAAAGTTTTTATCACCACCTCTACCATTCTTCCAATATTTCCAATTGTTTGGTGAATCATCTATTAAGTAATCACACTCTACCATCCATTTTTTCATACCCTTTCTGAAATAAACAGTTTGAAAGTTTAAACCATACTTACCCAACCATGTTAATGTGTGATGTGAACAAGTTGGATGTTGAGATGTAATACAAACAAATGTATGTTCGTCTTTGGCTATCTCTTCTTTTAATGTTTTGATTTCATCCTCGAATGGTGTTCCATTACTTAAGATAGTATCGGCATGTTCTTCTCTGTAAATTCTTTTTATTTCTTCTCTTGACGCATCGAAACTATCTTCTAAATCCCAATCGGTCATTTCCTTCATCACTTCTTCAACAGAATAAACATTCTCTGAACCAGGTTTTATGTATTGAGGATAATGTTTTTTTATTGTGGAGTATAGGTCATATGAAAAATTTCTAATGACACCATCTACATCTACACCTATTTTATACTTCATTTACTTTTCCTATTGTGTTTCTTTTGTATAGTTAGAACTCTGACCATTTCATCCCACCTTTCGTCTCGCTCGTCTCTTTTTCTCTGAACATCAGGACCCCAATTATCCATAAAGGTTTTTAATTTCTTTTCTAATTTTCTAACTCTATTTTCTAATCTTCCAATTTTGTCTTGTTGTTTCATTTAATTAGTCTCAAAGTTATCCCAACTATCTTGTTCCATTTCTGCTAGTAGTGCCTCTATTACTTCTTTAGCTACACCATGATTAAAAGAAATACCTTTTTTAGTTGGTCTGTATTCTTGTGTTACCTTATCCAAAAAGTAAACCCTACAATCGAGAAACTTGTTCCCTTTGTATTCCTTACTTTCTACTCTAATAATCTCTTGACTATTCTTTTTAATTTCCTTCATAAGTCCTTTCCTATGTATTAATTATCTTCAGCGAAATCATGCTGTCCATTATTTAATGCCTTTTTTGGGTCGTATTCGTTTCCGTGTATATCACGAACAGTTTTATCCCACTTTGGATACCATATTAATTCTACCTTATTACCACTTGGGTCATCTATGTATCTACTAATTGTATCATCACGATGGTACAACCAACTACTACCATTACCTTGTATCCCATCTATTTCAAATGCTATATGGTATGGGTGTTCATCTTCAACCACAAGGGCTAATTTAATGTTACCAAATTGTAACATAGCCCAAGAATCATCTGAATAGATAATAGAACATCCATAATTTTCTACATACCAATCAACTGATTCCTTTATGTTATTTACTTGTAGTGCTATATGGTCTATATTTTTTTTCATAAATATGCTCTCGGTGAAGGTAAATCACCATAGTGGTCTACCAAATGTATTGACTTGTATTTGTCTACGGCTAGTTCCTTATGTTTGGCTTCAATCATAACATCAATATCATTACCATAATTATCAATGAAATCATAAACATAATCAGAATGTGCCTGTGGTCTTATTTTTTCATCCTCTTGTTCTTTACTACGACTCTCTGAATAATGAACAACAGGAGTAATACCTTTGGGCCAAGTTGAGATAGCCATTTCAAGAGCTTCTTTCTCTGACATACCACCAGTACAAAACTTGTGGTGGTGATAATCAAACACGATAGGTACACCAACTTCTTTGTAAATACCTTCGTACAAATCTTTTACACTATACATAGATGCTTTGTCATCGTTCTCCAATGTCAATCTACTACTGACACTTTCAGGTAGTCTTGGGAAGTTCTTAACAAATCGTTTCATACTGGCTTCCTTGTCTCCATAAGCACCACCCAAATGAATGTTAATCTTGTTGTATGGTGTTCTTGATAATCCCATCATATCAAACTCATCACCATGTATGGTCAAATCCTTAATACAATTATCTACCACATGGTCTTTAGGACTTACCAATACATTGAAAGGACCAGGATGTGAAGTCAACCTCACATTGTGAGTTTTGGCCATAGTACCAGCCGAATGAAAGTATAATTTAATTTCATCCAAGTCTTTCAAATCTTCCCAATCATATTCTGTCTTCCACGGTGCCAGACCACTACTCAATCTGTAGAAATCATAACCATTCAGAATATTCCAACTGACAATACCATTCAAGTCTTTAACATTTTGTAAAGTCAATTCACTTGCATAATCCACACCCTTTGTGTCAAAGGTTCTACGAATCATCGTTCTACCAGTTGTAATCGGTTGAACTCCCTTTTCCTTACCACCATACTTTTGTGGATAGGATAGTTTCATACTAATACATGCATAACCATATCTCATTTATAACCTCATAATTTTATATCTTGATCTTACGAATAAAAACCTATACAAGTCAAGTACTATTTTTTAAAATCCTCTTCATCAAATATTGGTCTTTTCTTTTTCTCTATCAAATCAGGATAGTTTTCTTCAAAAAACCCTCTTGTCTTTTTAATCATAACACTTGCCACTTGCTGTCTAACTTCTTGTTGACTCCAATCTGCACCTTTGAATCCATCGAATAGCATTTGATAATACTGCATAATATTCAACCAATCCAACTCGGTTAATTTTCTTATCTCTTTAGGTTTCTCTGGTTCAGGTGGTGGTAGTTTAAACTTTTCACCTTTCCTTGTTAGTTCTGCTGAAACATGCATCTGCTGTCCACCCATATGATGTGGTGGATTAAATCTAACATTACCATTAAAATTCATGTGGTCTAACTTATCCAATACTTGTTCAAAACACTCTTCAAAATATTCATTCCAACTCTGTCCTTTTTTCGCTCCCATATAACTTCTCCGTTAATTACTACCGTCTCCCCTTTTCAATGAATCTAACTTCCACTTAAATCTCAACTCCTCAAGTTCTTGGTCTCGTCTCAATGTAGCTATCTCCATTTCGATTAATTTAATCTTCTGTTCTTCTGCCATCTGAGATTCTAAAGCGGATACTCTCTGTTCCATCTTATACCAACCACCACCGAATCCACCTATGGCGGTAAAGATACTAATAATAAATTTTATTAAATTATTACTTTGTAATTTCTTTACTTTTTTGTCACCTACCCATTCAAGTATATCTTGTTCCCAATCTTCTGACATAAAGTTTCTCCTACCATTCTTCACGCCGTCCAAAGTTATTCTTCTCTATACGCCGTTTCAAATGTCGTTTGTACATAAACATAAATATATACTTACGCACTAAATCTATCAAGTCACTTACCAGTTGAACCAAACCCACCACTACCTCTCTTTGTATCGTCTAATTCACTTACCAATTCAATACTGATTGGTTTTAATGATGGGTGAACTAATTGAAATAATCTTTCTTTAGGTTTAATGATGTAATCCTCATTGGAACGATTATCTACTGGAACCATAATCCTACCACGATACCCACTATCGATAATACCAATATTATTTGCCTGTCTTAATGGTGTTCTGAATATACTACTTCTTGGAACCAACATAAAACTCGTTGGTTCTTCGTATAGGTGTCCGAGTTCTATTTCATGAACATGAACCATCTTACAATTGATTTCAAAATCAATCAACATTGTTTCACCTTTGGGAACCCTTACCATATTTGGAAAAAATAAATCCACACCAGCATCTCCATCGAGATTTATCTTACTTTGGTAAAACTTACTACCATCTGTTTTAATATATAATCTAATAAAATCCATTACCTACCCCACCATTGTTGATGTGGAGAAGTTCTTTTCTGCTTTGATAAGATTAACTCCAAGTCTTTTAGTTTAATAAATTTAGTTCTACATATTGAATTACAATGTTCACGAATGACAGCTGGATTATCCACCTTACCCTCAAGTATATAAATCTCTTTAGCGTGATATCGATGGTGATACTTGTATACGGTGTGGGGCGTTCTCTCTATAGCTGTTCCACTACCATTAATGGATTTACAATCCAAGTATATTGTTTCATTAGGATTACCAGGCCAAATTATAAAATCAATACCACTACTCTTACCTTGTTTAAATGGTATGTTATATTTTTCTAAAAGTGACTTACATTCTTGTTCAAGTTTCTTACCACTTTTATTTGATTGATTATGTTTCATGATTTTCTCTTTTTTATATCTTGATTTGTTTTTTCTCTATGACAAGGACGACACAATGTTTGCATATTTTCCAAACCATAGTATGTCCAATCTAATTTATTTTCCTTCACACCCTTCTGTTCTAATAAAGGTCTGATGTGGTCTAAGTCCCAACCTCTTCTCGTACATTGTTTACCACAACTCTGACACCTACCTCTATCTCGTAACCAAACATGGCGTCTTGCTTCTCTTGAATGATAAATAATCATATACTCGGTGGCACAATCCTCATGCCATGTTTTCCTCATGTTGATTTCTTTACCTCGTCTTTCGGTTGGTGTCTTGGTGATTTTCTTTCCACACCAACGACACTCACCTTTCTTCTTCGTCCAATACGAGTTGGGTTTAGGTGGTTGCCTAAAGTTACCATCCCACTTCTCTTTCTTTTTTCCGTGAGTTAGTTTATGTCTTCTTGTCCAACCACTTAACGGCATCTATTTTCCTTGAGTCGTGAGTGAGATTCGAACTCACATACGCGGGGTTGCAATCCGCTACCTAGCCATTCGGACATCACGACATATGTGGAGCTGACAGGATTCGAACCTGCGACCTCTTCAGTGCAAGTGAAGCGTTCTCCCAACTGAACTACAGCCCCATATTTAAATTTTGAAATAATTTCCACTTATAGATATCCTCGTATCATCAGTAACATTTCTTGAAGTATAGTGTGGCATCCAAGTAGGAAATATAACTAAATCACCAACTCTTGGTTCCATACTCAAACACACTCGTTTACCTAAAACCTCAAAATCAAATATTAGATTACGTGATTGTTTGGTATACTTAGTATAATATACAAATGATAAACCATTACGATGCTCTTTGTGGTTGTGATACATAGTTGATTGTTGTGGATGTAATATATGTGCCCAAAATGTATCCAACTGTAAAAAGGGGTCAACCTTAGTTTTTACTTCTGAATCTATTTTAAATAATAGATGGTCTACACTTTCTGAATTAGGTACATATGTGTCTTCGTAATGTGATTGTAATGGGTTGACATCCAATCTATTATTTTTATTTGCTAACACCTCTTCATTTATCTTATCATTATCTATACCTTCAAGGTGAAAGATATTACCAGGATTACTCGCAGTAATACCATTATAATCAAAGTTTAATTTTATAACACTCATACATCCTCCTCTGGATATTGGTTTCTTGGGTCTTCTTCATTTGGTAATCTGATTCCCATTTCCCATAACATATTTTCAAATTCAATATAATCCAACTCATCGTTAGCCTCACCTGTCGGATAGTTGGAACATTGTATAATACTCTTAATCATATACTTTAATACAGCGTCTTTTTTCTTACCCTCATCTACTAATTCTAAGGCGGATAACAATTTAACTGTATGATTTAATAACTCACCATCTACGATATATAGTAAGTTATCTACAAAATATTTCTTTTTCATAATTAATAGTTACTTCTTAATTTGTATCTTTCTTGTAAATCATCGACATATTCTTTTGACTCTTTTAATGAGGGGCCCTTTACTTCACCGTTTTTATCTACCACACCCATCTTTTTCCGATAGTGTTTAATAGCATTAATCTTCTGACCTTTCATAATCAACTCTTTCAATACCTCGTCCAAGTATCCAGCCTCGATGTCCGTTATATCAACTTCACCGTTTTTGACTCTTTTTCTAAAGTTAAAGATACGATTGGCTTCTTTCATCAATTGTGACATATCATAAATGTCCCTCTCGTTCAATTGTCTCATCATCTCCTCAACATCTACCTGGTCTTGTTGAAATAAATAGTTGTCATTTAAATCATAACCCATAACTTCTGGCTGAGTATCGGTTATCAAGTCTCTAAGAATTTCTATTCTCTTCATAACTATGTCGTATACTCGTTCTTCACTTTTTGAAAAACTACTCTTCAAGGTTTAAGACCATTCTTTCCAATTCATCAATTGTAGCTTCGAGTTGTACTCTACTATGTGAATCACTATTCTTCATATCATCTAATATAGAATAGAGTTCACTTATTATTTTAATTAAGTCTGCTTTCATTTTACTGCTCCAAATAGGTTTGACCATTTCATTAATTTTAATTTCTTTAAATTAGAACCATTGGTTAATTCCATAGTTGTAATTATTTTATTCTCAATCATTAAATCTATCATACATTTTACATCACATAATTCTTGTATTAAATTATCGTTCTTTTCGTATGTACCACATCTTATAGCCTTACTACAAGCTTGTATCAGTTCTCCACACTCTTCCATAGTGATGGTCATTAGTTCTTGTCTCTTACTTTTAAATTCACTCATCGAATAACTCCAATTGATTTGTATTAGGTTTATACGGGTTGAACCAATTACCATCTTCGTCTACCCAAGCGTTCCAACAACCTTGATTTTCTGCTCTACTATCGTTCTCATCGTACATTAGATTTAATTGTATGGTGTGTAACATCTCATAATCTAATGGGTCTGATGACTCCAATGTAATTGGTAATTTACTATGTCTTATTTTTTTCATACTTACTACAATCCTTTATACATTATATCTTTTATACAATTCGTTTACTTCTATCATATGTTTCTTTTTGATAAACCATTTACTCTTATTAAGAAAGTTTGGAGCGTAATATCTAAACAACTCTTTTAATTTATTATACCTATCTGAGTCCCTACCATATTGTTTAGCTTCAAATGTATCAATAGGTAGATTACGATTCTTCTTTGCCCAATTATCCATGGCCATTCTGAGAACCCTAAACTTGTTCTCATAGCTACCATCGGTCTCCACGATAACTCCACCTACATTATATTTTACTTTATTCTTTGAACCCATTTTCTTAATCTCTTTGGTAACATCTGTTGGTCGGTAATCATATTGGTTAATTGATTCTTCATAACCATAGATATCTTATCATCCAAATACAACTCCTTACAATAATCCAATGTGGGTTGGTATCCCCAATCATTATAATATTTACGGATTAAACCCTCTGATTCACTCATACTAAGATAAGTAACCTTTGGGGTAGACCATATAACTTTTCTCTTTGGTTTAGGATTGTTCTTACTTTCCTCATATTGTTTCAACCATCTATCCCAAGAGTTATCCTTCATGATACCCTTGGCCATTTTACCACCACCACCAACACTTCGTCTATCCATTCGTTTGAGATTGTCGGATTGTGATTTCTTTACGGGTTGAACATAACCACCAGTCTTGTGCGGATAAACCGTATGGGCTGAATACTTTTCTTCTTTACTACAATCTAAACATTCTGTATAACCTAAATGAACCCTATGGTCGGATAAAGTATTGTCACACTTTAAACAAACGGTGGTGTTTCTTTCCTTACCCATTCTATATCCTTGACTTCTGTTTTCTTTTTTAATTTTTCTCTAACATCATCTTCCGATGTACCTGATAACCAAAACTTTATAACCATACCTTTCGGTTGGTTGATGTCGGTATTCCTAGCCTTGATGTGATACCAAGAGTCTTCCATTAGGCTTCAGCTAATGTCCACTTCGAATCTTTGAGTAGGTGCGGATGCTTATACAACATCTTAACCATAAACTCCATCCTCTCTAATTCATCATCGAACTTAAATGGTGTATCCGTAATACCCAAGTGCTCTATTGAATCATCTACATTTTCACAATGTATATTGATTAATTCTAAATCCATTATCATAGTTTCATTCATTAGCTTAACTCCACGATTGCGTTATCTCTTTGTTGAGTGGTATTAAAGATAGTAGCTATTGCTCTCTTATCTAAATCTCTTGGGTCACCAGTAATAATCGTATGACCTAAGTAAGTTCCGTTGAACTTTATCTCAACCATATACTCAGGTAAGTAAGTAGGTGCTGTATCCAACTCACCATACTCTATGGTAAAAGTTCCAAACCTTGTTTTTATCTCATGTGTTTTAAATTGTTCCATCATTGATTCCTTTTGTTAGTTATTATCTCGTTTATCATACAAGAATATACTAAGGAATTGGTATACGAGTCAAGTGTTTTTTTCATTTATTTTATCCTTTTGAAATTTGAATCTCATGTCGTATTCCTCGATACCCTCATCAATACATTTTAATATTCGTTTGACGAAGCTATCCAATATCCAATTATCGGTATCAATACTTCTCAATAAGTGATACACCTTATCATCTATGTTTAGTTTAATAGTTTTCATTTAGTGTTTAAAAAAAGGGGTTAGGAAAAAAACGCATATAAAAAAGATACGCATAAAAAAGACATAATACTCTTTAATACGCCGCCGTCTAAAACTTCTTATGTTTCCTCACGAAGTAATCGTAATCATCTTCCTTATGATTCCAATAAGCTTTCAACACTTCCCAACCATGATGTATTTTACAATACTGAACCAATTCGGTATGGGAGTGCATAATCACAGGTAATGAATACTCGTGTAGGGTTTCGCGGACATCCTTAATGTAATGCTTATCTATAGAGGGATGATTGGGCCATTCCTTCACTATCTCACCATTGATACTTACTTGTGGTGGAGTATGGTTTAAGGCACCATTAGGATGATTGGTACAACTAATCAACTGTAGGTATAGTATTATCATACACCCTACAATGATTAACATACCCACCCTCATAACGCCTTTTTCCAAGTCATTCATATTCACTCCTAAAATTGAAATTGTGCCCATCCAAACCATATGATGGTTGAGATAATAAATATCATAATGTATTCCGTAATTGTAATGTTTTGTTTCATTTAATCTCCTCAAGGTATTGATGTAATACCTTATCGTTTGAGTGGTTAGTGATTTTGTTTAATTGAAATATGTTCCATGAATCCATACCATACTTACCTACGCCGTAACACTCTTGAATGGATTGAAAACCATTTATATAGTCTTGTGAAAATCTCCTTAATGTGTGTGCTCTCTTGTGGTGTAGACCAAGCGGTTGTAATAAATGAGATAAAAACTTTTCATCACTATTAATCATATCATGGGGAGTAGGGTAGAGAGAGAATAATTCATTTCTTACTAAATCAACCTGTTGTCGTTTGGTTAAGTTTAATAGTATACAACACACCATCATCTTCCATGCATCGTCTTGGTATATCTCTTGTAGTAGTGGACGAATCATTTAATCCATTGAGAGGATTAGTGAAATACACACTACTATGGAGAGTATTACCAATGAAAGAGTAATGTAAATCATTTTGTTCTCTTGTTGAAGTGTTGGGATAGTTTATCAGCCAACCAATCCACCACATCCACACTTAACAACATCACGATAATGCCAATCAATACAAGAATCCAATTCATTACAGTTCAATCCCTTCTATGTTTCTCAAGGAAATCAAACCATCGGCTTGGACTTCCCATTCCACTACGGTACCATCTTCCCAATTCAACTCATCGATGATGGCCTGTGGTAGTTCAATATGTAGTTCTTCAGTTTTAATGATGTCATCACCATTAAGTTTCTTTTCTATTTTTATCTTCATTATACTATACCTTTAGTTAAATATTATTTATCTCGTTAGAGATAGCGTAAATGTATCAAGAGCTATACATTCAAAATTTTGACCTCGATATGCAGACCACTCAGATGCCCATGTCATAATGTCACACCTCGCGATTCACGACAAACCCCTACCCCCCCTCTGTCAGGTTGTCAGATTGGGTTGTTTTGCCAGGTCCGAGTTATGGTGTGTATACCTAACCTATACTCTGAGTGTTCGGGATTCGAACCCGACACTTGTATCTCCACTACTTAGAGTGGGTTGGGTATTGTAGGATCCGAGTTATCTAATCCATGAACCAATCCGAGTCACCATCGAGGTCGTTGAACTCCGTGTCCATTTGGACTCCATCGTAGGAGTTGTTCACATCACCTAATAGGTGGTCAACATAATCCTTGTCCACTACACTATCGGTCATGAACTCATCCATGTCGTTCATTGCCTGAAAGTACCCTAATTGGACATCCGAATATCCATTCTTGAGGTCTTTGGTTATTTTGTTTATTTTGGATTTCTTCATAATTTTTTTCCTTATCTCTATGTTAGAATATACTAAACAAATAGTATACGAGTCAAGTCCTTTTTTAAATTAATTCATTGTGGGGTGGAAAAGGAATAATTGTAAAACCACCCCACTATACACCCGTTATCAACTCGGGTGTTATTGAGAGATAAAATCTTTTTATCTATACCTCATTATGTATTTCGGCCTTCATTTCCCAGTATTCGGCTTCCTCGTCTGTCATTTTGTCATCTTCAGGTTTCTCCCTACCCAATACCTCGTAGTCTATGTAATCGAAGAAGTCATCCATCTCCTTCTGAAATTCTTTATCGAATAAATCTCTCATTTTAAATCCTTTTTTTTATCTCTTTAATTGTTACCCTAACTTACGAAGAATATATGACAATGTCAAGTCTTTTTTAAAAAAATGTTGGAAAAGTTGTTATTCCTAAATTCAGTAATGTATTATACACAACGGGTTTATCACAAGTATGTAGTGATGTGAACCATTCCTCACTATTGAATTGGTCTTCATACATATCCTTCACACACATACCATCGGTAAAATCAATGGTGTCATCGGCCATTATTGGGAAGACATCACCAGTTTTGGTGTTGATTACACTACCCACACTTGGTAGAAATGCTAAGTTGTCGGTTGTGAAACCATTACCATTCAAGTATTCATTTAAATTCATTTTATATTCCTTATTTATCATATATGAATATACACATAATAAATGACAATGTCAAGTCTTTTTTTAATTTATTTTCAAGTTTATCCGCCGTAGTTCTGTGAT
>Ga0098037_1000512_pt1 | contig 19885 bp, 25 predicted proteins | sample 5_EtaG_FD_75050 | JGI IMG/M metagenome (GOLD analysis project Ga0098037, IMG submission 75050) | Marine viral communities from the Subarctic Pacific Ocean - 5_ETSP_OMZ_AT15132 metaG | ecosystem: Environmental > Aquatic > Marine > Oceanic | place: Pacific Ocean | collected 2015-01-08 | reverse complement strand
ACCATAGAGTTTCGACGGTTGATACTTGCTGACGTGAATGACTTCACCCTTGAGGTAATACTGCGTTTTGCCGCTCCCAGCCGTGTTGACGTGATGCACGTCTTCCATCTCAGTGCCACACGTCGGGCAGAATTTGTCGTCTTCTGAATAGGCCTTGACCTCGGTGCGGTGAATGGGGCAAACCCGGAAACGCCCGCCACGAACACCGCGCTTGTCGGCGATGATACGCATGAAGATAGGGTCGCCACGCACGACTTCTTTGATGCGATAGAAGGCCATTTCTTTCGTCTCAGGGTCCATGAAGTATTCTTTGATGAGGACGAGGAAAGCATCGTCGGTGATGTTGAGGTCGTACTCAATCTCACGCAGAACATCCATGAAAGTCTGTTCCATAGAGTTGCGTTGCTCAAGAAGCCAGCGAGCATAAACGAGTTGGTCGGGCTCAGGGTCACGCACTTCTCCACCACATTCGTTGCAGAGTTCAACGTCGTGCTGGTATTCTTTGTCGCATTCCGTACACTTCTTGTGAAACTTCTTCTCCCAACGGTAGCCACGGCGAAAGATTTCCTGCTGAAGCGTGCTAAGCACAGTGCGCAGGATGAGGTTTTCACTGGCCACGGCATACAGTGCAGGGATAGTGATACCTTGCACGAGGACAGGTTCTTGGATGCCTGTGGTCCACAGGGGCATCTGAGGCTCAGGCGTCGTCCTGCGACGGAACGGAGCACTCACAGATTCGAGCAAACGTCCGACACGACTCTTCTCCGCCATCACAGACCCTCCGCCCAACTCATGACCGTATCGCGGTCGACTCCCCATTCTCGCAACGAGTCCTCACCTTTGGCAGTTCCGTCTCGGTTCGAGAACTGCACAAGTCGCTTCAACTGCGTCTTTCGTACAGGGTTCTCTTCACGGATGTAAGCCTTCACTGCCTTCGCCTGCATGTCTTTCATACGCAGATGAGGGGTGATGCCGTCCAACAACTTGTGCAAGTCGTCCTTTGCGTAGAACGACACGCGGTGCTGACTCCGTTGAGTGTCCGAGTAGACCTTCTGGTCCAGTTGCAGAATGCCGGCTCCAATGTTCTTGTGCAACTGTTCGCAGTGCATGCGCCCTCGGTCGCCCGTAGCGATGAAGCCAGCGCGCGGCTCACCGCGCTCGGTAATGGTGATGTAACCGTCAGCGTCGAGGAAGCCCGCAGCGTAGGCCCAAGGGTCCTTCAGAATGAGGCCCTCTCGCGTCATGGAGATGAACTCTCCTCGGCGATGACCCTTGACGATGTTGACTTCCTCACCATACATGTTGAGCAACTTGGACAAGCGACCGGCCGTGATGCGACTGACGCCCTTCTCGACGAGGTTGCTGGTAATGGCACGAGCCGTCATAGCACCTTTCTCGTCAATCTCAGCCTTAGCCATCTGCATCCACTTCTGCTGCTCTTTGGTCAAGGAGTCAAACTGGTGCAGCGCTGTGCGCCACATTTTGCGAGCGTCCTGCTTTTGCTGCATAGCGCCGACCCACGCCTGCCGCTCTTCTTCACCCCAAACGTCAGCGAACTCGTCCAATTTTTCTAACGCATCCTCAGCCGCTTCCCAAACGTTGCAGGCTCGCACGAGACTGGACTTACGGGTGTTGCCGAACAAGCGCAGCGAGCGCAAGTCCTTGTTGGACAGCCCCATCTTACGCATGGTATCTGCGTGCGGTCCAGCCCAGTCGAAGAGGCTCAGCGTCGCTTCGACCTCCGTTCCTTTGAGAGTGCGAATCCCGTGAATCAGTGCATCAATCTCTTCCTTGTCGTCTTTCAACACGCGACGCGCTTTACGCAAATCTCGGATAATGGACGACGCACTCTTACCGATGCGGTCCTCGAACCAACCTTCGCCAGTTGGTGAAAAGGGAGCATACTGCGGCGCTGGTGCGGGCTCTCCTGTGACGATGACGGTCTCAGATGCAATCGACTTGGCGATGTCGCCGTCGACCAGAGGGTGCGCGGTCAAACTGGATGCGATGGTCGACAAGAGGTCATGGCCCATGTCGATGTGCTGGGTTGGACCCCCTACGCTCAGACTTGGCCACATGGTGTTCCCTCATTTTGGTGCACTATAGTCATACCGTGAACCACGCACCCGCAACCCTGCGAGAAGGAGCATCGCCGAACCAGTCGTCAACTCCGTCGAGGTAATCGTCGAGCATCACAATGCTACCCTTGAACTCCTTGGTCGCCCAGTTGGCCAGTGCGAGGCTGACGGCCAAGTCGTCGTGCGAGCCCACGGACTCCATGCGCCCGTTCTTCTGCATGCCGAATCGGCTCAGTTCTGTTTCAAGCGTGCGCGTGAATTCTTTGCTTCGCTCGTCACCCCACGGGGTCTTGATGTGGCCCTGCTCGAAAGCCATGAGCAGCGACATGAACATGCTCTCTTTCTTCTGACGCGTCGTCATGAACGTCTTGACGGGAATGTCCTCGCGCATGTCGCGCAACTCTGCCTCGAACATGCGTTGGAAGTTGTTGCCTTCCAACTCGATGAGGTCGGGCTGGAAGCGGTTGTTGAGCATGATGATGTGACGCTTCTGCGCCGTGCTGTTCAGCCCCTTCTGATGAACGACGTGCACGACTTCTTTCCGCTCGCTGCCCGGAGGCATGCGCATGACGGTCATGGCCGTGTAGTCAGCGTTCGAGTCGCTGGCGATGGCGGGGTCCCAGCCGATGAAGTGCTGACCAAACAAGCCGCTGGCTTCGCCTTCCTCGTCGTATTCGTTCTCTGCTCTGTCCATCAAGAACAGTTCTGAGTCGCGCGCCTTCTCCAGCAGCGTCATCGGGAACATGCTCGACATGTCGTGAATCGGCTCACATAGATACTCACGTGCAAACTTGATGGCAGGCATGGACTCCTCACGCTGTTTGAGGGCATCAAGCGGCCATCGGTTTGGCCAGAGCGGCTCGCCGTTGGGCATAATCGCTGGATAGGTCTCGACGGTGAACGTGTCTTTGTCCTCCAACTCAGCATACAGGTCATTGTACGAGAACGGGGTGCCGACCATCATCAGTCGGCCTGTGTGGTGCAGCACAGGGAGCAGAACGGTGTAGAACCAGTCGGCCGCACGCTGCAGTTCAGAACTGGTCGTGCCCCACAGAATGTCGTCGCAGACGACCACGTCGGGGTGGAACCCACGGGTTGCACCGCCCACGGACTTGGCCATGATACGGCTGCCGTTGGTGAACTCGAAGTAGGACTTGGCCCACGGCTTGCCCGCAGGCTTCAGGCCCTTGAGGATGTCCGAGGACTCAATGTTGTTGCGGATGAACCGCATGTGTTCCAGCGTCTGCTCCAGCGAGTGGGAGAAAATCATGACGTGTGTGTTGGGCTTGAACGCCGCCAACCAGAGTGCGTAGGACATGAAGAACACGGACTTGCCGTGGTCACGGCTCGCTTTCACGCAGTAGTAGCGGTGTTCGTTCAAGCCCTTGAGCCAATCCTCGTGATGGTCGGACAACTCGAACTCCAGAATGTCCGTGAAGAAGTATGCGAAGGACTTCTTGGACATCTGCGTGTCCATGTCGTGAATGAGGTTGTTGACGTCAGCCACATCAATCCACCCCTACGAGCCTACTCTGAGGATTCTGCTGCGCCCGCGCTTCACGAAATTTCTCCTCCTCTTTTCGACGCTGTTCGCTCTGGCTCATCCCACTGAATGCGCGCGTCTGCAAGTCACTGATGCCTTGCCCCTCCTCACCCATTGGTTGAGAAGGCCTCACAGCAACATCACCGGGCTCGTTCTCAGTTTGCATGTTGAATCCAGTTGCATCCGTCACACCTTGTCCTACACGGTCGGCTGTTTCGTTGCCACTGGCCACGCTACCGGGAGGAGCAGGAAGTGGGGGTAGTTGAACAGCAACTTCCTCTCCTCTTGCATTGGTAGGCCCTTGCCTCGCGGCCATGGCTGCAGCGGTTCGATGCTCCAAGTCGTCAATGCCCATTCCTCCCACCATATTACCGAAGTTGCGAGCCACTTGCGCATAACGCGCATCTTCTGCACCGAACTCATCACCACGAGCCGCTGCACGCGCCTGTCTGAAACGTGCTCCTTCACGGCTCATTTGCGCTGCATCTGCTACGTTTTGTTGAGCCTGTTGACGGACTCCAACATTCGCCTCATTCGCGCGCCGAAGAGCCTCTTGCCGTTCAAACGCACGGCGGCGATTGTACGCGCCCGGATTCATCACACCCGCCGCAGCCCGACCTGCGAATCGACGTACTTTACCCGAGTCATCGTTTTCAAGCATAGCGAAACTACCGAGGTTACGCCCTTCCTGATACGGCTGCTCAAGTTCAGCCGCTCTCTCAGTAGCCCTGTCCAAGCGACGCTGTTCACGAAGGTCAGCACGGGCTTGCCCAGTGCGCGTAGTGAGTCCTCGACCAATTCCGCGACCAAGTGCAGAGCCCTGAGCACCACCCGAAATGGCGCTTTGGACCAGCCCACCGAGACTACGGTGCTGGCCGGTCAGCGCACCCGCTGCACCAGCGAGCATGCCAAGTCCACCGAGCGCACGCTGCCCACGAGTGACGCCGACAGCGCCTCGTCCCCGACCGCCGCCACCACCGGTAACCAGAATTGGCGCACCGGTGACGGGGTACTGGACACCTACCGCTTTGCGAACAGCGACCTTGTCCATCACCACTCACCTCGCAAGAAGCCGTCGAAGTAGCCCATCTTCTTCCTCAACAGGTCGAGGTCGGAGGCCACATCATTTGAGCGTTGCACCAACGAGCCAGTGCCGATGTCGAAGAAGGTCTGGTCACGCGGAGTGCCGCGGAATTGCTGATACTGCTCCTCCAAAGCAGTGGCCGGGCGCATCGGATAAGGTGCGATTTGAGGAGCAGGAGCCACGCGGGGCTGAGGTACAGGCGCAGCAGGTGGAAGAGCCTGAGCCGTGGGAAGTTGAGGTGATGCGGGTGCGCCTCTTCCCTGCAAGAAATCGCCACGGAGTTCGGATAGAGGGCGTCTGATACCCACCTGCCCTTCAGATGCTTTCTCGGGAAGAGGTTGCGAAGGCTCCTTTCGGCCAATGGGCTCCACCTCGTTTGGAAAGTGCATTCTGTCCTCCCATACCACAGGCGCCTTTGAGTCGCCAAACGCAATGCGCCCGTGCGATTGGATGCCCTGTGTCGGGATGCTGCCCAAGGAAAATGATTCATGACCCGTGCGACCAAGCATGGCGTCGATGATGGACTCCGCTTTTTCGCGGAAACCGTCATGGTCCTCGTGCGGCCCAAAGCGCGTTCCCGCAGAAATGTCGGCTTCACGCACGCGTCGCATGACTTCGACCTTGGCCTCGTCTTCGGACATGCCTTGGTCCATCAACTTCGCAGCCACGTGGCTCATGTGCGCCGCAATGTCTGCCGCGTGCTTGTTCGCTTTACGACCAAAGTCGCTGCTCGCATCTTGCACAGCCGCTGCAGCGTGTTCAGCGTGAATGCCGAACGACTCTTCGTTGTGGTCGGAGCCAATAGCCTGAAGCAACTGCTGCGTCAACTTCTTCGTTGCACCGTCGCCGCTGGGCACGCCAACACGGTGACCCCCACTTTGGAACAGCATGCGCATGACGCGGGTGCTGGCCAACTTCTGCAACTCTTCGTCGCTCATATCGTCAGCAACGCCCATGCCACGGATGCCGCTGGCGATGCGTTCCGGCAACGTCGTGCCGTCCTTGCTCTTGCGGCCACCAACCCGAGCCGTGGTGGGATGATAGTACACGTCAGGAAGCAACTTGGCCATCTGGTGCGCGTGCACTTCTGGATGCGAGCGCTGTTCTGCGCGGGCTTGCTTCAATTCTTCACTCAGGTAGTGGGGTGGAAGCGTACCAGTACGCTCGTAGGCTCTGTAATCTCTTGGACCGACGCTCTTCACCAATCCACCAGACAACGTGCCGGGCTTGAGCGCACTGTGCTGTGCCCAGTATTCCGAGTTGACTTCCTGCGGATTCTTTCCATCCGCAATGAGGCGGTCGGCCAGTTGCTTGCCAATGTAGACCAGTCCACCGTCAATCCAGTTCCCTGTCTGACCGCCAGCCATGTTCCCCTGATTCATCGAATAGGTGATGAGATGGCGCTTGCCGGACGCCTCGTCAATGCGTTGAGAGCGAGACTGGCGGGCGTGAACGGGCAGGTTCTTGTCGTGGTACGGTCCGACGTGCACCTTTCGCCACTGCGGACTGTCGGCCGGAGGCAGGTAGTGGTTGCTCTGGTCTTTTCCGTGCGTGTCGTCGTGTATGGCGTTATAGTCATCAATGGCACCGTTTGCCATCTCAAGCGCCCGTTCAGGAGTGTAGCCGAAGATGTCCTGTAATTGACCCAACATGTAGTCCATTGGGTGCATGCCGCCGGGGAGCAATTCACCGGTTTCGGGATGGTGGTTCCACGGAGGGTGGTCTGGGACGTTTGGGTCAGGGTTGACGGCGCTCTCTGGCGCCCAAGGTGGGTGAGGTACGGGCTCACCATTCGGTCCTCGAAGGTAAAGCAGACCAGCACTCTTCAGAAGCGGGGTGCCCCGCATCACGTCGAGAAAGTGGTTGGTGCCAAAGAAGGGGACCTGCTTGCGAAGGTACGACGTCGCGGGCAAATGCACCTTGAACATCAGCCAACCCTCCCGCTTCCGCGGGCAACGAACATCGTGGACGGTGCGCCCCAGTTCTTGGGGTCATCTTCCAGATTCTCAGTCCCACCCTCAGGTTTGGTCGTGCTGTCTTGCCCTTCACGGTGACCCGCTTCGCGGTTGTTCCCCGGCCCTCCAGACACTGCCGCTTTGAGGCGACGCTCTTGTCGCTCAGCAGCCTCCTTCAATTGACGGAGGAGGCGGCGAATTTGAGTGAAGCGAAGGTAATCCTGCATCTTCTGCAAGTCTTCGATGTCCTCTTTGATGAGGTCGAGTGACTTTCCAAAGTTGCGACCCATTTCGCGCACGGTGGTTGGCTCTCTGAGTTTGAGACCCTGTCCGCTCGCAACCTTTGGTGAGCGCGGAGAATATGACGTCTCAGGGCCGAAACCATGACCGGCAGGATTGACGGGGATGTTACCCATCAACTTACGACGAGCCTGTGTGGCCATCTGATGACCATACTTCTGAGGAAACATACGAAGCGGCTGCTTGGTGTCGATGCCAAGATGCGTGCGATGCACACTGAGTGGAGCGCGGTCAAGGCCCCGCTTCTTGCTTCCACCCATCGCACGGGACTGTTGCTTTGCACGACGACTGGTGGCCGTCTCAATTTGAGCCCCACCGGGCTGCGTCTCAAACTGAGTCTGCCTCCAGTTCTTCGGACGAGCCTTGCCCGCATCATCGAGTCGGGACTTCATCAGCGTAGACCACGCATCTGCCATCGGCTCACCCGTCGCCAACATGCCGCCGGGGGCAGGCATGGTGCCGGTCGCATTGCCAATGCTGAGGTTGCCCATGTCGGGCATGCCCGTCATGGCGCCAAACTGCTGACCTTCACTGAACTGGTCATCCATCATTGGAGGCTCTTCTTCCTCCTCAGGCATCATAGGAGGCATCTGTGGCTCGGGCTTGGGAATGGACAACTGAAGGTGAGGAAGGTCGTCAGCCGACGTAGACTGCTCCTTATCCTTCATCTTCTGGTCGCGGACCTGCTCCATGACCTCGGGGTCACCGATGCCGTGGTCGTAGCCACCGTCATCTTTGGAGTAGCCAAGATTGGACTCGCTACGAGGACTGTACATCCGCGTATCAGAACCGGTCGTCATTGGCATCTCATTTCACCTCACAACATTTCGAGGATGTCGGCGTTCACGTCTTCGTCCCCGCTGGCCATCAGACTGGCTTTGACGCGCTTCCACACGTCCGGGCTCTCCTTACCCAGTTCCACCTTCAACACATTGATGGTATTATTGGCGACATTTGTCGTCGGCTCAGCCCACTTCTCTTGATACATGCTCAAGTCCTTCAGCGTCTCTCGGACCTCTTTGTGCAAGCGTACCATGTCGCCGATGACGCCGTCATCATGAACACTACTTTCCTGCATGAATTGGGACAACTTACCGTTGAGGCTCTGAACGTTCTCACGTAGAATGTTGATTTCTTGACCCGCGTTGATGGCCACAATGGCCGCAGAACTCTGCTTGACGAGTGGCTGAAAGTGCTGTTTCATGTGGCGATAGACCGCTTCTTCGCTGCACTCCAGTTCAGCCGCGATGTCCTCCGTCGTCCGCTCACCTTCAAAGTACGCGACTTCCAACATGCGCCGGTCATCATCTGTGCACACAGCGCACGAGTGATTTGCACCAACGTGGTAGTCGCCCACGTGATTGCGCATATGTCGCTCAGCCGTATTGGCTCGCCAACCCATGTCTTTGTCCATCACGCGAACGTCTGCGACGCCATCAATGATGTTCTGTTCCAACTCTTCACGGTCTCCGTGTTGGCAAAACGGGCAGGACCGCTTGTTCTGCCGCCCAGCCCCCATGCGTTAGGCCACGACCTTGGCCATCATAACGGTTTTCAAGGCAAGTGCCCTCGGTTTGACGATGCGTCTACCCCGCGCTCAGCCTCGAATCCGAGGTGTTCCGGTGTCCATTGAAACCGCCAGAAGCCTGAGCAAGGCTGCGCGAGACGTGTTGCTGCGGCGACGTGTACCCGAAATGGTGCAAACTCAGCGCCTTGAAAAGTGCCGCTCATGCACCAGTTGGGATGCTGTCTACAGTCGATGCACAGAGTGCGGCTGCCAGATGCGCGTCAAAGCCGCTCTATCGTCAAGCGAATGCCCGCTCAAGAAGTGGGGACCTCATATCTCGGAAATCCGAGAGTAGATGCCGCCGAGCATGAAGAACGCGCCAAAGAGACCTGCCACCAGATAAGCCATGGTGTCGCTGTCTAATTGACCCGAGGCCAGAAGTAGAATGGCTCCGAGTGCCACGATGATGGAAAGCAGTTGCACCATCACCATGTCGATGATGACGCTCTTCATAGGTGCAAAAATCTCCATGGTCGTCGAAGCAAAGCCGTACATTGAATCCTGAATCATCATCTCATCCCCATCATTTTGCCCATGAAGGTACCTGCGGCACCGCCAGCCTTGTCCATGAAACCGTCATTAGCCAGTGCGGCACTCAGAGCGCCACCCATCATGCTTTGTTGAGCAAATGTTGCGATTTGCTGTTGCTGCATTTCAGCCTGCTGAATGTTCTGCTGACCGGTCATCTTCAAAGAATTGAACTGACTGGTAACGTTCTCCGCACTCATGGTCTGCAAGTTGGATGGTAGGCTCGTGATGTCCATTTTCATGGAGCCTTCGTCTTCGTCAATCGTGAACACCGCGTTCTTGAGAATCTCAAGCACTGAGAACGACACAAGGTCATTCATCATCTGCAAGAGTGTGGCCATGCTGGCCCCTGCGATGAAGCGGTCAATAGGAGCGAGCGTGCGCATCAACGCCATTTGAATTTCCATCTCACTGGGCGGCGCCACTGGTTGTTGCATCATGCCCTGCTGCATGCCCATACCACCAGCCATACCACCCATGAATGGATGCTGCTGCGCTTGTTGCATCATACCACCTTGAGATGCGAATGGGTTTCCAAAGGATTGAGAGCCTGCTCCCGACTGAGGCATACCCCCACTGGCACCCAAATTAAGTGCCCCAGAGTTCTGCTGATTACCAAACATTTCATCGCCTCCCTTACTGTGTGAACAGTCCCGGCTCACTTTGAGGCAGTTCGGCCTGAGCCATAGAGGCTTCGACGACCGGATTGCTCTGCGCTACGTTGTGAGCCGGGCGCTGCATGATGCCCAAATTGGTGATGGCATCGGATAACTGCGGTCGTGTGGCCAGCACTTCTTTTTGGAACAAGCGGAGGTCAAACACAATCATGGTCACGTCATTGATACCTGTCTCTGGATTCTGATAGTGAAGGAGATTGATGCCCGGTTGCACCTTGGAATCCTTCTCCAGTTCCATGAAAAACGACTCGTACTTCTTGAGAAATTCAGGCGTGTTGTCCTTCTTCCTAACCACAGCGATTGGAACGGCCACAGTCGAAACACCTTTCTTGACCATTTCACGCATACCGGTCTTGGTCTTGTTGTGGTCCTTGTCGTTTTCAGACTCCCACTTGCAGAGCAAATGGTAGAGGTGCAAGTGCTCAGGGCAATACGTCCCCTTCATCTTGGCACCGTTGGTGACCTTTTCTCTTGCCACGAAGGGCTCAGGTGTCTGCGTCACCGGGTTGCGCCAGTAGAGTTCCCACAGACTTTTGCCTGTCTGCTCATCAGTAATCTTGGCATACAAATTGTCGTACTGAATGAGTTCTTCGCAATTGCAGCCATCGACCACGCACAAGTTGCTTTGTCGGTTATACCGATACTTGAGGCCGCCCAACCAACGAAGCGGGTTGTACCAAGGGCGCTTGGTCGGCTTGAGCAACTTCCGCGCTTGACGAATGTCTTGCTTGCGAGCCTTACGAGGGTCAGGGTGTCGGCTGGGGTAGAAGTTGACCTTTGGCACTTCGATGTTCTGCTTGCCTGCCATTTGTCGCATACCCTGCTGAGCGGCCTGCATCTCCAACAACTGTTCGTGACTGGCGTTCCCTTGCTGACTTAGAGCCACCAAATGGGCCTGACTCATTGTGGCAAGCCCTGCATCACTTTGCGGCACTTGCCCATATCCACCAAATCGCTTGCTCATCATCATATTCACCTTCAAATCGTAAGGAGGTCCATCATTGAATTTTCTACGTTCCAGCCAATGCGCGTCGCCATCATACCCCTCTTCGTAGGAATCCCCGCCTTTTGAAGACGGACGAGGTCTTCGCGGAACGGGTCGTACATCTTGTGCTCACCGAGCCGCTGTTGCTGCCAAAGAACGTTGGCTTGTTCATCCCACCAATGGTCTGCCTTATTTGCCACGAGCATGATGACCTTCGGAACGTACTTCTTCCCCTTCATCCAAGAACGTAGGTTGCGATAGCGGTACTGCCGATGAAGCAAAGCGTCGACGAGGTACTTGAACCCGCCAACGGCCTGTATTGCGGGGTCACCGCCCTTCGCACTGCGATGGTCAAAAAGAAACACGACTGACTCAACCTGACGATTGACCATGTCGTCAATCCAAAGGTTCCAGAACCGCTCTTCTCCGCCAATGTCGCTTGAGTACACAACGCGCGTATCGCCCTTATACGACACGCGTTTCCTCGTTGGGGAAGGAAGTAAAAAGCGGTTGATACCGGGCACCTTGAAGTGCTTGGTGCGTTCTTCAATGGGAATCTCCTCCATCTCTCCGGGGGTGGTCATGTATCGGTCAAGAGTCGTTTTGCCTACCAGAGGAGGACCATAGACGCCGACGCGTCGCGGTTTCCAGTAATGCCATAATTCACGAGCAAACACCATGCCTCCGACGAGTGCTGTACCACCAATCGCCGTCAAATCAGTCCCTCCACGAAAAAATACTGTCCGACCACGACTGTAGTTTCAACTTCAACCAGTCACCTGTGACTTCCCACAGACTCCAATCACTGTAGAACTCGATGCCACTGATGGTGAAACCGGTGATGATGGAAAACACAATGGCCTTGAGCCAGCCCCAGCCACGCTCGTAAGCCACGTCAACGGTGTTGGCGATGTGCATGCTGCGCAGCGTTTCCTCAACAGCATCGTCCGACGGCGTCTTGAAGATGCGCCCCACGCATCATCACTCCTTCTTCTTGAACTTCCCATCAGGCCCGCGCTCGCGCTTTGCTTCTTCTTCGGATGTGAAGTCCAGACCAAGGCTGAGTGGTGCCGTAGGCTTGGGTTCTTCGGGAACAAAGTCAACCGTCGAAGACGTGCGTCCAGTCAACCTTGCCTCAATCCAAGGGGGCGTCTTACCGGGATTCTTCTCCATCCACTGAAGTTCGGCCTCCAACTGAGCCTCCTGCATGCGCATCTCCATGTCTTGGCGACGACGGTCAAAGGTCATCTCCATCGAGCGGTAGCGATTTTTGCGCTGACGTTCCATGGACGAAGCACGTGCGCGCTCGTCCATGCCCTGCTGAAAGAACATCTTGAACAGGTAATAGGCCAAGCCTTGCACAGCGAAAGCGGCCATAGCATAGGTCACACCGTTCAAACTTGGCTCATCCAATTCAAGCCAGATGCCCGCATCGAAGATGGCGATGGCCAGTCCGATGGTGACGGCTTGAGTCAGAATCAGACCCATCAATCGAATTTCTGCTTGGTCTCCGCGAGGTGGTTCAAGGTTGCTCACGCTGTTCTCCCCCTGATTGGCGGACGAGTACGGGCCTCTTAAACAGGCACCCTACCCACTTAAGTACACCAAAATGGCGGAGCGGAGGACCGAGAGGGAGGCAAAGCCCTCCACCCCGGTCAAATGCAGGCAGTCATCTGCCTTAGTCTTCCTTCTTTTCGGAGTCCAACTTTTCCCGCTTGCCGTTCTTCGACGGTCCGGGTCCAGCCTTGGAGCCAATGACGATGACCATGCCATGCGCAGGCTTCTTGCTCTTGTCGGCCTTGGCCATGCAGTGCATCTTTCCAAGGCAGTCTTTCTTGTTGCAGGTAGCACAGACGTCCTTCTTGGTAAGGTGCATCTCGTGCATTCGCGTGTTCACTTCTTTGAGCAACTGGTCTCCAATTCGCATATTCTCACCTGTTTTGACGCCGAATCCTCCAAACTCCTGTTGCCCCTCGAATCCGGTCAGCGCCTGATTACCCCGAGCGAGCGTGGGGTCAAAAATGACTCGGTCAGCCGTGGCGTTGCTGCTGACGTTCGCAAGGTCACCCGTACCACCCTGCCCAAAGCCCGCGGTACCAAGCCGACCGGCTTCCTGTCCACCGAATGAGGATGAATCTGTTGGAGGGAGGTCAAATGGATTGAGGAGATTGGTCAGGGCAACTCCTGCAGCGGGACCATACTGGCCGAGTGCCTGAACTGCGCGTCCGCCGTGACGAACAAACTTGTTACCACCAACGGAAGAAAGACCCCGTCCCACCGCGCCACGAGCACCACCCGTGTAGCGAACAGAAGGGCCGGCTCTCGCTGCAGCGGCCGCTCTTGCACCCTGTCCTGCACGAACACCCTTACCGGTAAGTCGAACATATCCTCCCGGACCCACACCTTGGAGTGCACCTGTTGCCGCTCCGGCGACACGTTGCCCCGTAGTCGGGTCTTCTATGACGTGCTCTCCAGCAATGCCAGCGGTGACTGGGTCTCGGAACGTTGCACCTGCATGTATGCCGGGGTCAAGGCGACCGGTTTCTGGATTAACGAAGCGCCCACCGTAACCTTGGTATGCGCCAACTCCTCCAAACGCGCCTGCTGCAATCAAAGCAGCGAGTGGAATTGCCTTTTCGATGTGCAAGGCTTCCCATGCCGGCTCAAACGAGGACTCCGGCATGTTGTCCCCCACGGCACCTGTCGAAATAAGCCTGCCGAATGAATTGGTACTGCTCTGCAGCCTCCATCAGCAGACAGAGCGCCTCAGGAGAGCCGTCGCTGTATTTCTCCATCTGATGAACGTTGAATTCCGCCACACGCAACATTTCGAGGAAGAGGTCTTCCCACCAATCGTAGACATTTTCAGCCATTCTTGACGAGCACAAGCCCAGCGGGGTCCATGAGGGTTTCGGACTTAAGCGTACCCCTCGACTTGAAATGTCGGGCTCGGTTGGCATGCGGGCTCTCTGCAACGAGCGTACCTCGCTTGGTATGGCTCATGTCGGGGCCACCCTTGCCCTCAATACCTCGCTTTCGACGCTCTCGCTTGAGGTCCGAGCGATACTTCACGCGCTCTGGCGTGGACTCGTACTTCGTGTCGTACTCCAACTTGTGACGCTTGGCTTCAGGCGAGACTGGATTTTTCAAAACGAGCACGCTCTTGACGACGGTCGGCTTCCCACCGACACCCTGCTTCTTTGCACGCTTGCGCTTGGTCGCCGCGCGCTTCTGACCGCTGGTCATTTCACCGCTGGTCTTCGGCGTTTTGGAACTGACGCGCACAGACGGGCGGCACTTAGGGTAACCTTTGCGCCCCTTCTTGGCTTTCGAGCGACCGCAAGGCGGATGCTTACCGTCCTTACCTCGACGGCTGACGTCGACCCACTTCTCCTTGAACCAGCGGTTCAAGTCCTTCACCACGAGGGTGTCGTAGCAGGTGCAGTGCTCCATGCGAATCAGCCCCTTTTCTCCTGATTCTGCTTGGACGTTTTATCGTCCTTGATTGGGCCACCTGCTGCCCACGTATAGCAGGTCCTGTCTTTGTGGCACTTGAAATCGTGCATCCAGCAATAACCCAAGTCGCCTTCCAGCGGCATGCACTCTTGCATGCGGGGACTCACGTCGAAGGCAATGCAGTTGCTGCAGTTTGACTGCTTTGCGACGTCGACTGTGGTGTTCCAGTGCTCGGCTGCATCTTCCCAATATTGCTCGTCCGTAAGATTGAGTGGACCGTATCTGATGTGCTCGGATTTGATGGCGGCGTTCCGATTCTTGGTGTTCAATTCCAAATCGCGCGTTGCTCGGGGGCATGTTTGCCGCTGCTTAAGTAAATCCCAAGCGATTTCGAGCATCGGCTGGGACATCATTTCTTCTTCCCCTTCTTCTTGCGGAACTTCCCTTTGCAGTATTGCACGGCCCAACCGTTGGCGTAGGCTGAGGGGTAGACCTTGAATTTCCGCTTGGCTGCAGCCTTGCCCGCAGGGCAGAGTTTCTTTTCCAAGAAGTCAAAGGCTGCATTGGTGCCGAGACAGTGACCGCATTCGCAACCTTTACTGACGTCTTCTGGGCGATGCGTGTAAATGTCGCCGTCTTCGTGAACGAAAAGGATGTCCCGACGAACCATGTCGTCGATTTTCGCCTTGAGTTTGCCCGCATCAGGCTCGATGCTCCTCAAGTTTTTCATGCCCAAGGCACCACCTTCCTTCTCAATTTCACGAAGGATGGCTTGCTCGATGTCCTTTGATTGTTTGACGAGAATGAACGTGTTCAACAGTTCCACCTCCTGAGAGCCGCGCCCTTAGGCGTCAACTTGCCGCCCTTGCTCGTCGGACCCTTGACCCCGCTCATGCGAGCACAGAACGACTTGCGGCGCTTAGCAGCCTTGCCGCCGGGCTTGAGTTTGCTTGGCTTCTTCGTGACCGGGCGCTTGAGGTTCGCACCCGTCTTTCGCTTTGCAGCCGCACGCCCCTTGGCGTTGAGTCCGCCGGTTCGAGCGTGCTTGTTCTTGTTGTACCCATGGAAGGGTTTGGACTTCTTGGCCTTGGTCACGGCAAAAGCCAGTTCGAGCGGACTGCAGCAACTGCAAAACGACACGTCGGACCAATCTGTTTTGCCGACAACATCAGCCTCAGTCAGCCATTCGACATCACTCATGCACTCACCGCCTTCAACATGCACCACGCAAGTTTCATCGGCTCACCCGTCTGCACGTCGTCGCCCTCGCCCTGCCGACGGCGGAAGTTGGCAATCAACATATCGCGGATATGGGGTGGCATGGTGTCGAAGTTGGCAGGCGTGTTCATGCCCTCTGGGGCAGGCGTGCGCTCTGGCTCAGGTACCGTTGGCGCAGGTAGCGTCGGCTTGGTTTCGACAGGCTCCGGGGAGTCCGCGACTGCCGGTGAAAAGTCGAATCGTGCAGGGAGTTCGTCCCGCAACTCGCGCGGGTGCACTCTGGGCTTCATTTGCCCTCCTTCGGGAACAACGTGAATGGTCTGACGGTCACTGGCACCGGTCCCTCCGATACCAGCGCCTACCGTCAACAACCCAACCTTACCGTTTTCATGCTCAGCAAAGACAGGTGAGAAGATGTGAGAAGCATCCCCTCGACCCGTTGGCTTCGACGTCACAAACATGTCGAACATCATAGCAGGCTTCGTCTTCCCATGCTTTTTGTCCGGTGCGAGAATGGGTGTGCGCAAGGCCTTTGGTAACTCTGGATGGCTGGAGAGGACGTCGTTGGCCATAAAAAGGGCCACCTGCTCAGGCGTGAAATCCTTGAATCCTTTGGGCATCTCTTGGTTTGGATGAAACCGCTCGTCTCTGCGCTGCACGTAGTGTGGAAGAGCGTCCCGCGAGATGTGCTCCAACTCATACGGCCTTTTCTGGTATTGCTTCATCCGAGCAAGGAGACCCTGAATGTACTCTGGCGAGTGGTCCTTCAGGAATGAGAAGTCCTTGAGCAGAAGCCACGCCGCATCAAGGGCATGGCTGGCGCTCATGCTTCGCGCACGCTCACACTCAGGAAAAGTGTTGGGGTGGTCGACGAACCCCCCAAGAGGTGAAACGCACACAAACCCAAAAAGCGCGAAGAAGTTGGCTCGCCGACCAAACCGAAACAACGGGCAAGTGTATTTTATGGTGTCGGCGAATCTTCGGTGTAGTGTCCACATTCACCACATCGCCAAGCAATGCCGCGGAAAATGTTCGACCGCTTGATGTAGACGCGGCGCGTCGGATGCGCCCCGCAAACCTCGCAAGGCTCACTTTTTCGCTTCCCGGTCACCGTCATCCCGCTCCTGCGCCAACGCCCTGTGTCGGAAAACCCTGACCATGGCGGTCAGCGCCTCGACTTCCTTCTCCAACTCACCCACGCGCTGAATGAGTTTGCCGAACACGTAGGCACTTGCGACCAGCGCAAGTCCAACCAACGTGTCCCAGAACATGGTTGCCCATCACGGGGCGACTTTTAGTGATACCGAACTCACTCACCGAGTTTGAAAGGCGATTCATGCGCCCCTTCCGTGAGTTCTTCAGGCAACTTTGACTGCGTCATTGAACGCATGCGCTGCATTCCCGGCAGTTCAAGCGGCTTCTGAGGCTGCTTTCGCGCCCGCATGTCGCGCATCTCTTGCGCCAAAGGACCTTCTGGGTCGGCGCTGGGGTCCAGCGCCTCTTCCTTGAGAAGCATCCACGCTGCGTCGAATGGCGTCATGCGCATCACGACCGGTCAGCCTGCGCTTGAGCGGCCCGAGATTCCGTGCGCGCCATGGCATCTGCATCCTGCAAGAGTTGCGCACGGCGCTCACCCTGCATGGCGGCCTGTGGGTTCCCCCGACCTTCGAGGAGAGCCATGGTCGCCGGGTCGAGTTGACCGCCGAGTTCCATGAGTTGTTGACGCTGCTCAGGGGACATGCGCGAGTTAAACACGGACATGTCCTGCATTTCCTTTCGGCGGCGGCCAAGACCGCTCAAGTTCGACGAACCGCTTTCCATGCCGGAGGTCGTGGACAACTGGCTGGGCCTGAACTCTTCGGCAGGCTCAACGCCACTCTCGTCAATGGTCACACCGGGCATACCCTGTAGTGCACGCAGCGCGTTCAGAGCAGACTCCGTCGGGGAGACATTGGCTTCTTGGGCGGCACGATGCGATTCCATCGCACGACCGGCCTCACCCGTGCCGAACGCCAAACTGCGCTCACCGCCACCAGCAACGGTCCCCTCGACGTTTTCGAGGTTGGCTGCGCGACGACGTAGTCGGCTTTGTCGCATTGGATTGTTGATGCCTGCCCCAGAGCCGCCACGAATGTTCGTGCGCTCACCCATCTGACCGGCCACGGTACGACCGAGCACGTTCCCCATTTGGTCGCGCGCAAGGCGCTGCTCGCCGCGGGTGTGGTAACTCTCTTCGGGCATGGTCTCGTAGCCGGGAATCTTGCGGGTCGTCGTGGGCATCGCGTTGATAGCACCGGGTGTACCCGCATCAACAATTTTACCCGTCTCTGGATTCATCTGACCGCCGCCACCCATCATGGTCTCAACGTCTTCTCGCAGAGGAGCAACACTGCGCTCGACCTGCTGAATGTTGACGGGGACGACGTCACCCTGTCCGGGCGATACGTCAACCGGGCGCAAGGCTGGCATCGGAGGTCGCTTTTCATCCTGCAAGACACTGCGAGGCATGTTTGCTTCACTCAGCGGGACCTGCTGGTCGCGCACGTCACCTGCTTCACCAAGCATACCTTGCTGACGCAATCGCTCCAGCATCCCGACGATAGGCGGAGGCGCAGTCATGCGCCCGTGAACCAACCGGTCGTCACGCGCTTTGAGGAGTGACCAAGCGGCACTGAACGCGGACATCATGCTGGCGAAGCCAGCCATTGGATAAGAATATGCCGTCAGCAGAAGAGCGGAGCGTCCGCCGGACGAGAAATGGACCGAGCGAACGCCTCGGCTTCGCGCAACAAGCCCGTATCGACGCCCGTCTTGAAGCCCCACGCGTGTAGATGGCGCACCAGCGTGCGCGTCGAAAGGTTGGCTCCGCTGCCCTGAGCGAACGGACAGCCCCCTAAACCCCCAATACTGGCGTCAAATTGCTTGATTCCGGCGAAAAGACCGGCTCGAACGAGCGAAAGCGGTCGACTTTCGTCTCCTTTGTGATGCAAATGCAACGCAGGCGTCAGCCCCTCCTCCTCGGCCATCTCAGCGAAACGCTTGACTTCAGCGATGGTCCCCACGCCCACGGTGTCCGCAAACACGACCGTGTCGCCAAACATCTTCGCATCACGCAGGCAAGAGCGTAGCGTTTTCTCGCTGGGCACCCCGCTGTAGGGACTACCGAAAGCCATGGAGAGGTAGACACGCACGTGCTCAGTCGGCGCGTCCATGAACGTGCGATAGCGTAGCACCAGTTCGCTGCGCTGCCCCTTAAGATTCAGCATGTTGAACGTCTCGCAGGGGCTGAACACGATGTTGATGGCCTCAGCCCCAGACGCCTTGGCCCGCTCCATGCCCCGACCGTTCATGACCAACGCCGAGCCACGCCCCGTGAACACCTTCTCAGCGTCAGCCATCTGCGGCAAAACCTTGGGGTGCGCAAACGACACCTCCTCGATGTCGTCCAGCCCAGCGCCGTAGAGCATCTGGATGAGCAAGCGGCGTTGGCCCACCGGCACCACGTGCTCAAGGGACTGGAGTCCATCACGCGGCCCGACTTCGTAGATGCTGACGTTCATGGCCCGCAAGAATGCGGTGTGGATTTAACACCGCCGGTCACTGTTGTGCCATGCGAAGGCGGTTCATGAGTTCGGCCTCCTCTTCAGGCGTCAAAGGACCGCCCTGCTGCATGAAAGCGTCGATGATGTGCTGTTGTGAGAGGCGGGGCGGGGGCGAGGGGGTGGCCAGAGGTCGCGGCTGCCGGGACACAGAGAATTGGTCGTCAGGCCCTTCGCCCATACCCTCAAAACCAGCGTCAGGCATCGGCTTGAAGCCACTCGGTCCGGGTGGGGCAAATCTGCTGTGGTGGGCTTGGAGAGGAAGACCCAAGCCGTAACTCTGGTCACTCATCGCACTACTCATCGCTCTCTGCGGGAACGACTCTTCTACGCCCCGAAGCGCGTAAATCATTGCGTTCGGGTCAATTGTGCCCAGATTACGAATGCTCCGAGAGCCCCCGTATGGGCTTTCTGGATGAAGGCCCTGCGAAGAGAATGCCTGCATTCGCGGGTCCGCCTTGAGCACGGACCAAGCCATGTCCAGCGGCGTCATGACTGAGCGGAGGCGACCATACGGCATTAAATCATCGCCGCTCATTCCTCGGAATCAGATTCGAGGTAGAATGCGAGAACGCGCACCATGGACTCGACCACGTCAGTACTGAGGCTCAGACGCTTCTCAACACCCTCGTCCACGAACGTGAGGTCGTGCCTGCCCTCTTCGACCGAGGGCGCGATACCAAAGCGCCAGATAGCATCCGAGTAACCTTGGACGGCGCAGTTGACGCACGTGCCTTCGGTCGCATCGAACGGGTCATCGGCGTAGTCCGGGTCGTACTCGACGACGGTCTCGCATTCAGGGCATGTTGCGGTCTCAAGTGAAGCCATGGAGGCGCTACCGAGTCACTGTGTAATAAAGGCGGTAGGTGCACCAAAAGTTTCTGAAATTTTTTTT
>Ga0098037_1000511_pt1 | contig 19899 bp, 24 predicted proteins | sample 5_EtaG_FD_75050 | JGI IMG/M metagenome (GOLD analysis project Ga0098037, IMG submission 75050) | Marine viral communities from the Subarctic Pacific Ocean - 5_ETSP_OMZ_AT15132 metaG | ecosystem: Environmental > Aquatic > Marine > Oceanic | place: Pacific Ocean | collected 2015-01-08 | reverse complement strand
CATAACTATTGCCGGGCCAAATTCCGCTGTTGCCACGGAAGATTTTGTGTTCTGGATGGGTGACGACAACTTTTATGTCTACGCTGGTCAAACAAAACAATTACAATGTACTGTTAAGGATAAAGTATTCAACGACATTAATCTTGATCAAAACGACAAGATATATGGCGGAGTTAATTCTGAATTCAGTGAGGTGTTCTGGTTCTACGCATCAGCCAGTTCACAGTCTAATGACAGATATGTAGTGTACAATTACTTGGACAAAATATGGTATTATGGCAATCTTAGCAGAACAGCTTGGTTGGATCGTGGTACTCGGCCCTTCCCTCTGGCTACAGAAGGTGGATATGTTTACAACCAAGAGTTCGGTCACGATGACGATGGAGCGGCTATGGAGTCGTATATAGAATCAGCGGTAATGGATATTGGTGATGGAGATAGATTTACCTTTATAAACAAGGTAATACCAGATTTAAGTTTTTCTGGTTCAACAGCTATATCTACCCCGCAAGCTACATTTACAATAAAATCCAGAGACAACCCCGGAGAGGATTTTTCTAATACTGGTTCTGGGACAACAATTAGAACACAAACAGTTCCAGTTGAAACATATACAGCACAGTTAGACATGAGATCTCGTGGTCGTTCATTCGCGTTGAGGGTTGAGTCAAGTGCAGTTGGAGCTAAGTGGAGACTAGGCAGCCCACGGGTTAATCTGCGTCAGGATGGGAGGCGCTAATGTCTAGCAATCAAGTCCCACCACCAAGACTGCCAGAAGCTCCAGAGGAGTACAGCGTGAGCTATATGTCTGATTTAATAAGAGCTTTGGAGATATTTATTGAGCAAGAGCGTAACCCCGGAGGCATTCGTGCTTCTACTGCCACTTTAACTGGATTACCTACAAGTGCATCTGGTCTTGAAGTTGGTTCTTTGTATAATGACTCAGGAACAGTGAAGATAGTGACATAACAAGATTTTTCTGTATAATTGTTCGTGTTTAGTAAGGATTTAAACTATGGGTTTTTTAGATGATCTAGCCAAAATAGCTTTACCTGCGGTAGCTGGCAGCTTTTTAGGGCCTGCTGCTGCTCCTTTGTTTAGTGGTGCAACTGGGATTATGGCAAACCCAGCCGTACAGAATGCTTTAATATCAGGAGGTATTGGCCTTCTGACTGGTCAAAAACCTAAAGACGCTCTGAAATCAGCACTGCTTGGCGGGATAGGATCTACCATGTTTGGCGGAGCCGGAACAATAGCTGATCAGGGAACAACTGCTATGGAAAGGGTAGATGCTCCATTTAGCCCAATGAGAGGAACTCAATCTCCAAGCGAAGCAGCCGCAGCAGCAAGAGAGGCGGCTTCAGCAGGGACAGGTGCAAGTCAAGGAGTTGAAGCAATTAAGCCAAAAACCATGTCGGCTGAGTTATTGCAGGGCCTTGGTATGGCTGATGACAATTTGTTATACAAAGTTTTAAACACAAAACTTGGCGAAGGTGCAGCCGCAGGTTTGCTTGCAGAGCTTTTAGCAAGCGGTGATAAAGAAGACACAAGAACGGCATTTGAAAAAAGACCATATGCTGGTGGTTTACAATACGGTAAGCTTGGTGGCATAAATTATAATCAAGGCGGTTTAGTCCAGTATTTTAACCAAGGTGGTGCGATGGATAGTTATCCAGCAAATCCTCCTAGAAGAGACGGGCCTATCAATCCATACGAAGGATCTGGAACCAAAGACGATGTGCCAGCATTATTAACGGCTGGTGAATTTGTTATGACTCGTGACGCTGTTGAAGGCGCGGGTGGGGGTGACGTAAATAAAGGTCTTAACCGAATGTACAGTATGATGGATAAATTTGAGGGGATGGCATAATGTCTACGCAAACAGTAGAACAAATACAGCGTCTGGCTCCTTACCTTGAGGGGTTAGAACAGCGTCTCCTTGGAACAGCATTCGGTGAGTTTGATTCGTCTGGTAATCAAACTTCACAGGGCTTGCTTGATAGTCCAATTGCTTTACCACAACAACAAGTTGCTGGTCTTGATCCCCTACAACAGCAAGCCCTTGGCATGGCTCCGGGCATGGTTGGATCTTATGCTCCATTTATGTTGGGTGCTTCAGGTCAAACGCTAGGTGGGCAAGCGGCTCTTTCTGCTGGTCTTGGTTCTTTAATGAACCTTCCAGCTATGGCTCAACAATACATGAACCCGTATCAGGGTAGTGTTATCAATGAAATAAATCGCCAAGCTGCTATGGAAAAAAACAAACTAGCAGGTTCCGCTGTTGGCGCAGGGGCTTTTGGTGGTTCTCGTCAAGGTGTACAGGCTGCTGAAGCAGAGGGACGTAGATTGGCTGCTGTAGGAGAAGCACAGCGTAAAGGCTATCAAGATGCAATGAATACCGCACAAAAGTCCGCTCAACTCATGGGCGGTTTAGGGCAGGCATATGGTCAATTAGCTGGCACAACAGCCGATATTGGTCGTGTGCAGTCAGAACTTGGCAGGGCTGATCTTGGCATGCTTACACAGCTAGGTGATATTGGTCGAAATCTCCAGTCACAACAGCTTGAGGCTCAAAGACAAAATCAATTAGCAGCGGCACAAGAGCCATTTACACGCCTTGAAATGGGACAGTCCTTGTTAAAAGGTATGCCTAGTGCTGGTTTATCGTCCACCTTTAAATCAGCCACAACTCCGGCAACAAATCCTTTCTTAGCAGGTGTGGGAGCATATACTGCCTTGCAGGGCATTAAGCCAACTGGCAGTAAATAGGAGAGCTTAGATGGCTCAAAATCAAACATTACCTTTAAGTTCTGGTTTAGGGGCAATTAAAGCACCATCTCTACAAGGTGACGCAAACGAAGCAGCGTTTCGTAAGGATGCGGCAAGCGGTGGTATGCTGGGTAAATTATTAAGCATGTACCCTACTCAGACTGAAGCAATTAATGCAAGAAAGTCTGCTCAAGAGGGGATTCTTCAAGCAATAAAAAATCTTACAAGTGGGACTGGCTCAATAAACCCTAATTTAGCTGGAGCTGCTATGGATGGAACAGGCATTAGCGGCATGCCAGACCCAAGTCCTTTTGATATATTTGATCCAGATCCTTCTGGAAAAATGCCTCTTACTGGTGATGGCGATCTTGGTGGAAGTAATGAAGACCAACCTCTTGTGTTTTCTGGAGATCCAAACCTAAATGTTGACATTGGAGCCGCTGGCCTTGGTGTTGAGCCTCCTGCTGACAGTGGAGGATCTACTCCGTCCACGGCAACCACTGGCGGCGCTGGTAGCGGCGAAGAGGCCGGTGGGCTTGGTGAGACTAATGCAAATCAAGCTCTTGTGTTTAGTGGCTCATCTCAAGACGCTGGAGATAAAAAAGAATATAAGAGTCCTTACGAAGAAGCCATTGCACAAGCTATGAAATCTTACGAAGATACAAAATCTGGTAAAGATACTGGTGTTAAAGGAATTGAATATTATAAAGACGAATTTTCTAAAGCTACAGGCATTGATATTTCAGGAGAAGCTGATAATCGTGCAGCTTTGATGGCTTTTGGATTAGCCCTTATGCAGAACAAAGCTGGCAGAGGGTTTGATGTTGGTAATATTTTAAGTGCAGTTGGAGCGGCTGGTGAGAAAGCCTTGCCTGTTATGGAAAAAGCAAGACAAGAACGCCGTGCAGGACAAATTGCTGCGGGAAAATATGCTCTTGAACAAAGAGCTAAAGATAAAGCTACAGTATTAGCAACTGAACAAGCGGCTTTGACTAGGTTGCAAGATTTGCAAAAAGCAGAAATGGATAGACGCGCCAAAGAGAGATTAGAATTAATTAAAGGTATGCAGACCAGAAAAACTGAGAGGCTTAAAACTGAACTTAAAATGCTTGAAGATGGAGAAGGCGGTAATCTTGAATTTGATAAGACATACAATCTTCCATTTGCGACTGGGCAAGGAGCAAAGGATGCCTTTGATATTATTATGGCTTACGATAAGAAAAGTCCCAATAAGCCTGTGATCATTGGCGCAGAGCCTATGGTAAGAAAATATATAGATGGAAGGGCTGGTGTTCAGGACGCTAAAGAGCTTTTAGATGTTATGGAAAGTGCTGCCAGAGATATTGCTCAAGGAGGAGGTACAGCTAAATTAGCATTTGATAGACTTGCCTCTGTTAGCAAAGCCTTGTTCCCAGATCAAAATGTAGGAAAGCCAACAAGTGAAAAAGAATATGTTCAAGCTGTTAATGCTCTCATGGGAAGATTTAAAAGGTTCATGACTCAAGAAACAGGTAATGGCATTTCAAATGTGGATGTTAGCATATGGACAGAAGAAATTATGAAAAAGCCAACGTGGTTTACTAACCTTGATGAAACATTAAATGCCGTTAATCTTTTAAGAGACTTATTTGATCAAAAGTTGAATGAATTTGATCAAGGTTTAGATCATCTTTATGATGCACAAAATCACGTCGATGCTAAAGATCTTGTAGCTATTGAAGATAAATATGGAACACTTGATCAAATTAAAGGCGTTGAAGGAAAATTAATTTTTAAAGACGGAAAAATAATTAGGGGATAATATGCCTACAATTGACGTAGAAATTTTGCCCGGACAATTTGTTCCTTTTGAAATTAGGGGAGAGAAACCTAATTATATTGAAATGCAACAAATAAATAAACTTGCAAAACAAGCTGAAAGATCTTCTTTACAACAAAATCAAGCCGCTCAAGCTACTCAACAAGAACAATTGTTCGACACAAAAACAGGCGTAAAAAGCGGATCTCTTCGTGCTGTTCTTTCTATGGCTGAAACTGCTGAAGAAGAAGATGCTAAGTTAACAGAATTGTTCGGCATGTCTAAGGACACCGACTTTTTGCGCGATAATCGTGGGAGACTAGCTCTTACTCCTGAAGGTGGTAAAAAGGTTGGAGTTGACCTAGCGCAAAACACACTTATTGATGAAGAAGGTCTTTCTCGTTACGACTTTGCTGATTTAGCAAGCATGGGCGCTGATATTGCTGGCGGTATTTACGGAACGGTAAAAGGCGCAGCGTTAGGCAGTGCAATGGGGCCAGTCGGTACTTTTCTTGGAGGCGCATTAGGCGCGGGTACGGGTACAGCAGCTTCAGGAGCCATTGAAGAGGCCATTGAAGGAATGCTTGGTGTTTCTAGGCAAAGTGCTGGTGAAATAACAAAAGATCTTGCTTTGGATTTTGGGATTGGCGCTGCTGGTGAAGTCGTTATTGGTGGCGCAATAAAGATTGCTGCTCCATTTGTGCGTGGGTTAAGAGGTAAAAGGCTTGAGGGAGAAGAGCTTCAAACAGTCGGCATGGGTCTTGCTGATGAAAAAGCGTCTAAAAGAATACTTTTAGCTCAAGCAAAAGAAATTTCTGAAAAAACAGGCCGTCCCGTTGATGAGGTAATGACCGAAATTTCTGGGCCAACAGGCATGGGGTTTGGCGAAACTCGTGTTGGATTTGGAGGTTTAGCACCAACTCTTGATACTGCCGGGGGAACAGCAATTGGTGCCAGAGCGCAAAGAATTGGTGAAAAAATCAGAGGCACAAGTCAACGGTTAATTAACAATTATAAAACTTTAAATGACACTTTTAATACTTACAAATCCCAACTTGGATTGTCTGCTGATGCACCTATATCCCAGACCATTGCAGATGAAGCTGGTGAGGTATTAAAAGCTGGAATACAAGGCAAAAATCAAGCTTTAAGAGTTGCAGAAGAAGAAGCCAGAATGGGAGTTTTAAATCAATTTGATGAACTCACTAAAGAGCTTGGCGCAGCAGCAAAATCAGATGACAGTATAAATAATTTTGTATTTCAGTCCTTGGCTAAATCACTTAACCAATTTGATCAGTTAGCAACATCTAAGTATGCGGCTATTGATAAGGTCATGAAAGACACGGTTGGTGATGCGGAAATATTTCTTACAAGTGACTTAAAGGAAACAGCAAAAAAACTTAAAAGACGTTACACACCATCTATCAGAGCCAGCACTGGAATTCCTGACAAGCTGGCAGATGAAGATTTAGTAGCGAATGCAATTATACAAGGTTTTGAGGGCCTCGGAGACAAGGCTTCCTTTGCTCAACTTTATCTTCTTCGTAAAAAGCTATGGGATACAAACTTCGCTTTCAAAGGCATGAATGGCACGGATAAACTTGATGATGCAATCCGTCAAATAGACGGCATGATGACAGAACAGGCTGTTAAAAACGTGGCCATATCTCCTGCCGCTTCTTCACTTAGCGCCGATAGTGTTCAATTATTAAACAATGCTGCCGAACAGCTTGCTCCTGCTCGTAAGTTCTATTTGGACGGCATGACCAAAATTGACAACATGACCAGAGCAACAGGCTTGAAAGAACTAAGAGACAATGTTGTTAGGAGCAGAAATTCTGGCACTCCTATAGAAGATTTAATGCCGAATGTTACTCTTATGTCTAAAATAATTAAAAATGGGGATGCTCAGTCTGTAACTAAAACCTTAGATGTTATTAGAGCAAACGCACCTAAAGGGCAAAAAGACAAGCTTACGAATGAATTTAGAGAACGCCTTGCAACTGAGTGGTTAACAAATGCTGCAAAGAAAACAAGCTTTAAGGCTGATGATGCTTATGCTTTTAAGGGATCTAATTTTTCTCAACAGATTGACGATTTAGGCGCGACTGGTGATGTTCTTTTTGGAAAAGAACGGTATGCAAAGATTAAAAATCTTGCAGATCAAATACGTCAAACAACTATTCCCGGGAGAACAAGTAAGGTAGATGTGGAAAACGCATTAATGATGGCAAGATCTACAGGTGCTAAACAACCATTTGTAAATGCTTTGCAAAACGTAGCGAAAGCTCAAAAAGAAGCTTACGATTTTCAAAATAATAGCATCCGAAAGAAAATATTGGCTAATGAAGATATAGACGCTGGAGTGGCAGCTTCTTATATCTCAGGCCCAGCTAAAACTAATGAAGTAAAATCAATAATGAACTCACTTGATGATGCTGGCAGGGAAAAAGTGCAACAATTTTTCTTATCTCAGTTAACTCAAGATTTTGGAGTTAGCGCACTTGTCGATGGAAAGGCTTTACAGGGTATGTCTAAGGCTTTCTCTGCGGCAGCAGAAAAAGGCAAGTTAAGAGCCGTGTTTGGCAAAGAAACTGGGATTGATATGGAAAAGTTTGCTAAAATTCTAGCGACAAATGCAAAAACTGCTCAAGGCGGTGATCTTATTGCGGCTAATATCGCTGCAAGTCCTTTAGCTAATCTGGGTTCAATTATCAGAGCTACTTTAGTTACAAGGATTTTAGACTCTGCACCAATATATCGTAGAGTCGTTAGAGACTATGAGCGTATGTCAAAAGGTCTTAGCCCTAAATCAAAGTCAGAGCTTCTAGGGCAATTAATTGGAGCTGCTGTTGCTCAAACTCCGGGTCAAGCTTTGCAAGAAGGCGTTAACGAAGCCTCTAAACAAATTCGTGCCATAGCTGATAACTCAGGATTAACCGAACAATTGTCCGCAATCCGAAGTAAGATGACTCCACCAAACACAGCATCTAGTCTTGGAGGCATAAACGTAACACAACCAACAGCCCCAGCAGGAACCAGTACAATTCGACAACAGGCAGCAGCGAACCCCGGTGTGGCTCAAACCTTGGGCATCAGAGGTCCAACGGCAGGTCTGTTAGGAACAGGGAACCCGTAAAATGAACAAAGATGTATTACGCGAAGAAATAGCCGCTGACGAGGGCTGTAAGTATGAGGTGTATTTAGACCACCTTGGCTTACCCACTTGCGGCATAGGACATTTGATAACTGAAAATGACGAAGAACACGGCAAACCCGTGGGTACGGTGGTTGAACAAGAGCGTGTTAAGAAATTGTTCGCATTGGATATGTCCGTAACCATTGACGAGTGCAAAGTATTGTACCCTGACTTTGACGATCTACCTGAAGAATGCCAGCATATTATCGCCAATATGATGTTTAATATGGGCAGGCCGCGTCTTTCCAAATTCAAGGGTATGAAGGCTGGTGTGGACGCTAGAGACTGGGACAAGGCCGCAGATGAAATGGTTGACTCGCGTTGGTATACGCAAGTCCCAAACCGGGCTAGGCGTTTGGTGGATCGCATGAGGGCGTTGGCTGATTAATCGTTTTGCCGTTTGATATTTGTAATCCACACACGTTGCAAATTGTTATATCTTTACTATAGTCCACCGCGCTTTTGCACTTAGGGCATAAACCTGCCTCTATGAGCCTTTGCATTTCGCCTTTTTCCCTCATGCGGCTGAACCAATACCAGAATTAACTTCATTGCCATAACGCTCCTGATAAGAGTCAGAAACAAGTTTTGTAATTTGTTGTGATATTTTGCGGTGATCGTCTGTAGCCAGTTTTGCAAGCTTCTTATGTGTAGCAAGATCTACAGCAACTGACTTGTATTGTTTTGTATCAGTCATTATAATACTCCCATAAATTAACAACTATAGACATATATTAGCATGTACAACTACAAACGCAAGACAAACAAATACGGTGCCAGAAAAACGACTTTCATGGGGATCAAGTTTGATTCCAAGTGGGAAGCAGAGCGTTGGGGCGAACTTACAGCTATGGAAAAAGCTGGTTACATAACAGACCTGCAAAGACAAATCTCATATGAGATTGTGGTCAACGATCAAAAGATTTGTAAATATGTGGCTGACTTTCGATATAATAAAGTAGATGAGTACGGTAGTCTTGAGGAAGTTGTAGAAGATGCCAAAGGCGTGGAAACTGCTGAATTTAAACTCAAAAAGAAACTCATGAAAGCTGTTTATGGAGTTGAGATTTACCTTTCTAAAAAAAATAATAACAATTTTCTCAAATTGCCCTTGACTTGAAAAGATTGCATGCTTATCTTCCAGTCATGTTTAGCGACATGAGGCAAAGGAGAAAAGCAATGAACGCTATTACTTTGAATAATGATCTGACTGCTTTGTTTAACAAGCGCGAAGATCTTAAATCTAAAATTGATGATCTGCAAAAAGAATTGAAGATCGTTAATAACTCCCTCAAAGATCAGTTTGAAGAGACTGCCAAGATGCAGCTTGCTCAAGACGGCAAGGATTTTGGTCAGACTACAATGAACAATGGTGACTTCAAAGTTACCGTTGATTTTCGTAAGAAGGTCTTATGGGATGAGACTATTCTGTTGCGTGTTCTTAATTCTTTGGATGAGGATACAGCAAGGCATCTGGCTACGGTCAAATACACTGTAGCTGAAGCAAAGTTTCAGAATGCCACACCAGATCTTAAAGCAGCACTTTCTGAGGCTCGTACTGTTGAGTTGCAGGGTGTGTCTGTTGATCTAAAAAGAAGGGAGGAGGGTTAATGCTAAAAATAATTAGCGCAGAAGAGCGGTTGGCTGAAAAACGCGGACATAAGATCGTGATTGGCGGACCGTCAGGTGTGGGGAAGACATCACTGGTGCGTACCTTGGACATGGACAAAACATTGTTCATGGACTTGGAAGCTGGTGATGCCGCTATCGAAGGGTGTAAAGTTGACGTTATCAGGCCGCGTACATGGCCTGAGTGCCGAGACTTTGCATGCTTCCTTGGTGGGGGCAACCCTGCATTAAATGAGGACTCACCATACTCAATGGCACACTATGAGTATGTGTGTCAGACCTATGGTGATCCAGAAAAGCTGTTGAGCAAATACGATACAATCTTCATTGATAGTATTACTGTGGCTGGTCGGCTTTGCTTTTCGTATAATCAAAATCAACCAGAAGCCAGATCAGATCGGACAGGCAAGCTAGACACTCGTGCAGTGTATGGGGCGCAGGGTCGTGAGATGATGCAATGGTTAACACACCTTCAACATATTCGTGAGAAGAACGTAATTTTTGTCGGCATTCTTGATGAGAAGACTGACGATTATGGACGCATCACTTACGACTTGCAGATTGAAGGTGCAAAGACTGGGCGTGAGTTGCCGGGTATCGTTGATGAACTAATCACGATGACAACGCTGACTGCTGACGATGGCACTAAATTTAGAGCCTTTGTTTGTGATACGCTTAACCAGTGGGGCTATCCTGCTAAAGATAGAAGCGGCAGACTTGACGCTGTTGAAGAGCCGCATCTTAATAAGTTGCTTGAGAAAATGTCTGGTCCAAGGCCAGAAGCAATGAACTTTGTAAATCCAAAAACGGTCAATAACACAGAAGAGGAAAACGTAGATGCTTGACCTAAACAACGTACCGCCAATGGAAGGCGTAAGTGGAGACTTTGAACTCATCCCTGATGGCACTGTTGTTAGTGCTATCGTCAAACTTGAAGGTGGTGACACTGAGATACCAGAGTATGGTGCTGGTAAATACTTTAAGCAGTCTCAAACCACTAGCGCAAAATGGTTGCCGATTGAATTGACCATTATGGGTGGCAACTTTGACAAGCGTAAAGTCTGGCAAAATATTTTTGTTGATGGCGATGCTAGGGACGAGAATGGCATGTCCAAAGCTAGAAAGATTGGCTTGAATACAATTAAGCAAATGGTTGATAGTGGGTTTGGTATCTCTCCAAAAGACGAGAGCGATGACGCTAGAGCAAAACGTGCGTCTATTCAAGGCATCCATATGATCAACGGTATGACTGTCTGCTGCACTTTAGGAATTGAAAAAGGCAGTAATGGTTATGCTGATCGTAACAAGATTAAGACAGTCTTGACACCAGACTCGCCTAATTATATTCAGAGTGGAGGACAAGCTGCACCTGTCACGCAAGCGCCTGTAGCGCAAGCACCAGTTGCACAAGCACCAGTGGCTCAACCGCAACAAACTGTACAAGCGGGGGTAGCACCATCATGGGCGCGTTAGAGAGACTCTGGGCATTTATTAGCGGCAAACCTTTGCAGGTCGCTAAATCCAGTAAGGGGGGCGCTGGAGCCGTAAAGCCCCCCATCATCGACACTAAGTTTGAAGATGGCATTCCGCCATATATGACTTTTCCTATTGATGACGTTCCTAAATTCGCACAAAAAACACTCAAGATGATTTCTCGTAAGAAAGGAGCAACAGTTGATGAAATTCATGCGGTCATTGGGAATAAGAGGGCATCTGTTTATAATCATATCTACCTGATCAAAAAGGTTGGCTATGAGATTGTGAAAACCTACGATAAAAAGTTAGGCAATCACAGGTATAGACTAGGCTAGTACAATGATCCTCCGTGAGTATCAGGAAGTCGCTGTAAACGATGCTTCTGATGCACTGGATAAGCACGGTAACACTTTAGTCGTTGCACCAACCGGGGCTGGAAAGACAATCATGCTTTCTGCCTTGGTTGGCAAACGTCACAAGGGTTCACAAAATGTGCTTGTGCTACAGCATCGAGATGAACTCGTTTCACAGAACTCCAGTAAATTTCACCTTGTGAACCCATCTCTGAGGACCAGTGAAGTAAACGCTGCACAAAAGGATTGGTCAGGTGACGCTGTATTTGCAATGGTGCAAACGCTTTGCCGCGAGAAAAATTTGGACAATATGCCCAAAGTTGATCTTATCGTGGTTGACGAAGCGCATCACACCATTGCGGATACATATCAACGCATCATTAACGCCGCAAAGAAGGCCAATGAGGGGGTTCAAATCGTTGGCTTTACCGCTACCCCTAACCGTGGCGATAAGAAGGGCTTACGGGACGTATTCACGAACTGTAGTCATCAAATAGAAATTTCCACGTTAATTCGTGAAGGGTTCCTCGTACCGCCGAAAACATATGTGATTGATGTTGGTGTGCGGAGTGAGTTGAATCAAGTACGCAAAACCATATCCGATTTTGATATGGCGCAAGTTGAACGCATTATGAACCGCCGCGCAATTAATAAGCGTGTGGTCGAGGAGTGGGATGACAAAGCTGGTGATCGCCAGACGATTGTATTCTGCTCGACTGTGCAGCATGCCGAGGATCTATGCGAAGAGTTTGTAGCCTACGGTATTGATGCTGCAACGGTCACAGGCGAAACACCAAAACATGAACGCGAACAAATCTTACATGGTCTAAGCACTGGACATATTCAGGTTGTTGTTAACGTGGCTGTGTTGACTGAGGGCTTTGATGCTCCACCTGTGTCTTGCATCGTATTGACTAGACCTTGTAGTTACAAAGCAACGATGGTGCAAATGATTGGTCGTGGTCTGCGTACAGTCAATCAAGAAGAATACCCGGGCGTAGTTAAATCTGATTGCGTTGTGATGGACTTTGGCACATCTGTACTAACGCATGGATCACTTGACGATGCTGTTAATTTGGATGGCAGTCAAAATGATGATGCCCAAGGCGATGCACCAGTAAAAATATGTTCTAACTGCGATGCTGAGATACCGTTGAATGTACGCGAGTGTCCTATATGCGGCCATGAAATAGAGCGTCCAGAACCAGAAATTTTAGAAGATTTTGTTCTAACCGAAGTGGATCTGATGGAAAGATCTCCGTTTCGATGGATAGATTTGTTTGGGAATGGAGCCTGCATGTCTGCGTCTGGCTTTAATTGTTTCGCAATGATTGCTGACGTAGATGGTCTTTGCATTGCGATTGTGAAGAAAAAAGAGGGCAAGACCAGAGTAATGTCTATTGGTACTAAAAGACACGTTATGGCATCTGCTGACGACTTTATGAGACAGCATGAGACAAGCGATAGTGCAAAAAAGACTAAGCGTTGGTTGAATGATGCAGTTAGTGTTAAGCAACGGGAATTGTTAGCAAAAAACGGTGTGAATGTAAGTCCGATTGATTTTTCATGGACTAAGTACAGAGCAAATTGTATGTTGAATTATGTCTGGAATAAGCGTTTCATTGACCATCTTGTTAATGACATAGTTTCAGAAGAAAGAAGCGCATGAACCGGGGTGAGGTAAAATTAACAGTATTGTTTGAGGATGAGGTTTCTCTTGAAGCAAGTTATTTTGTGTTGTTCAAAAGCGCAGATGATAGAGATGAGTTTCAAGAAGCCATCACAAATCTTCTTTATGGATTAATTGAAGACAAAGAAGAAAGTTTTGAGGGCGCGGTTGCGGAAGTAGACATACAAGGTTCAGATGCAACTTATGTTTGTACATATGGTCCGCTATCAAAGGAGGTTATAGAATGGATCAGGGAAGGGGAATACGAGACTCTTCATTAAAACAAGTAGGAGAATTGTTCGGGAATATTGGCTGGGAAAAGCGATTATGTGACTTAAACGAGGAGGAAGTGTTAGCTATAACACTAATCCTAAAACGAATATCAGAAGGGCTTGATGATGAATACTCTAGCACAGACCTTACAGAAATTTACTTCCGATACGGAGGCGGCAGAATTGGCCTCACAGAATCGGACATCCCTTTCTGATGCAGAAAATATAATTAAAGAGCTTGATCGGGCGATTGTAGAAAAAGAACGCAAGCAACCAAAGCGCAGGTATCTTGGTGCCTCTAGCCTTGGTGATCCATGCTCACGCAAGCTCCAGTACCGTTACATGAACCAAGAAGTTGATGAGGGTAAAGGGTTTCCTGCGAAGACATTACGCATATTTGGACTCGGGCATACCATCGAAGACATGATGATTATGTACTTCCGTGACGCTGGCTTTGACCTGCGGACAGAAAAAAAAGGCGAACAATTTGGTTTTGAGACCGCTGGCGGCGAAGTCAGGGGTCATATTGATGGGGTCATATGTGGTGGTCCGCTGCACCTTTCATACCCTATGTTGTGGGAGTGTAAGTCAGCATCTGAAAAGAAGTTCAATGAATTTGTTCGCAAAGGCGTGGCGGAAGCCAACCCGGTGTACGCAGCGCAGGTTGCTTTGTATCAAGCCTACATGGATCTTACTGAAAACCCTTGTGTATTCACGGTGTTAAACAAAAACACGAGCGAGATATACATTGAGATGGTTCCGTTCAACAGTGAGCTTGCACAAGCCACCAGTGACAAAGCAGTACAAATCCTGAAAGCTACAGAAGCTAACGACATGCTGCCGCGTGTCGCACAGAATAATGATTATTTTATTTGTAAGTGGTGCGAGTTCCGTAACACTTGCTGGCAAAAAGAAGGGGCGGTATGAGCCGCCCCTAGTTGAAAACAATGCTTAACGAGGATCAATATAATGAGTGTAATAAGGTTTGGCAATACTACATCTAGTAGTAATGACGTAGTTGAGGAGATTTCTCGTAAAGTCCCCAAAGGCGAACAAATTCGTATTTTGCAGGATACGTTCCCTGCTGGGCGTGTTCATGGCAAAACATTTTATATAGGTTCACTGCTTGGTGATCCGGGGCAATCGTTAAAAATCAACATTGACACTGCCTCGCAGCACTTCATGCAAGGTCAGGATTTCAACGGCGGTGTTGGCATCGGAGGCATTGTAAAGATCTTAATGGAAGCTCGTGGCATGAAGTTTCCAGAAATAAAGGAGATGTTTGCCAGTTACCTCGACAGCACTGGTCCTGAAATTGTTCGGGATAATGCGCCGATAGAAAATCCTATCAGGCCGCAGTACAACGCTAATTCACCGTATGATGCAGAATATGTGTACACCAACGCTGATGGTGAGGTGCTTGTCACAGTCCGTAGATACAATGTAAAGGATATTGCTGGCAATCCCATGTTGAACACCAAGGGCAAGCCAAAGAAAGAGTTTAGGCCGTTTGTCGAAGGCTCACCATATTCCAAGTTCCCAGATATACGCCCGTTATATAACATTCCGAATGTATTAGCCTCTGATCGTGTTATATGGGTTGAGGGCGAAAAGTGTGCTGATGCTCTAAACCATGCTGGATACACAGCTACCTGTACGATTGGTGGGGCTGGTGCATTAACAAAGAAGACGGCTCACCAATTTGACTTTTCCCCATTGCAGAACAAAGAGCTTATTTTGTGGCCTGATAACGATCCTGCTGGCAAAAAGCTGGCTGATCTCATACAGGATTTTGCTTTGGCTGCTGGGGCTAGGTCAGTAACAATGCTTACACCGCCAATGGGTAAACCTGAAGGTTGGGATGCTTCAGATGCTTTATCTGAGGGCTATAACATTGAAGAATTTGTTAACACTAAAGCAAAGATAACCAAAACAAATATTAACCTTCTTGATGATTCGTTCCTTGTCAGTCGGTTTGCCGGGGCTGCACCAGAACAAAAGTTCTTGATTGATGGTACGTTTCCGCTCGGAGTTCCCATTCTGTTTGCTGCGGCAGGTGATGCTGGTAAGGGCATGATGACACTGGACATGGGCATGAAGGTGGCATCTGGAAAGCCAATGACAAACACGTTTGGCGGTTTGGTTAAAGAGTTCGGGAACGTGGTTATCTTCACTGCTGAAGATGACGAATCCGAGATGCACAGGCGGGTTGAGCGGCTTGATCCGTTTGAAGAAAGGCGTGGTTATCCGCATGATTTAAAGATTGTGTCGCTTCCAAATGTGGGCGGCGTGTTTGCAATTATGAATGAGTCCAACGGCGAGTTCAGCACAACAGCGGAGTTCGAGAAGATATACGAACAAATCTTGCAGATGAGTAATTTGAAATTGATCGTATTTGATCCGCTGGCATCTTTTGTTCATGCGGATGTCAACGCTGATCCTGCTGCTGGCGCTGCTTTAACAGGTCTGCTGGCTCGTATGGCAACAGAAACAGGTGCATCTGTACTGGTTTGTCATCACATGACCAAGATCAAAGACGATGCAGTTGTTAAAACACCAGAACAAGCTCGTAACCTGATCAGGGGTACAACAGCATTAGTTGATGGTGTCAGGTCTTCATTTGCCATGTGGCAGGTCGATACGGCTCGTGGCAAAAAGACATGTGAGCGGTTAGGTTTACCATATCAGCGCAACAGTTGTTTTGATGGCGCTGTGGTCAAGTCTAACGGGCCAGCCAGTAGAAATGTTCGGCATTTTGTCCGGGATCCAATGACTGGGCTGCTGAATGATCGTACTGAGGAGATTAAATCACTGAGTAGTGGCACGATGCTTGAGATGAAGATGGATGCCATGTTTGATTGGATTATTCATTGTGAGCGCGAAGGTGTGGCTCTAACTCATATGAGTGGCAACAACGGGGTTCATAAGCGTTCGGAGGACGCTGATGCTCCTGAGATACTGCAAGGCATCGGGAAGCAGACGTTGGAAGGATATGTTCGCACATTGCAGCAGGATGGTCGGATTGATAAGTTTCAGTTGACCGCAACAGGCGGCAGGGTATGGCTCGGAGCAGTTGATGGTCCTATGAGTCGGGGTGAATATGAAGCTGTTACAGCGAGGGATAACGTATGAAAAGGGCTGAAGTGCTGGACACAGCAAAGAAGTATGTAACGAAGGACAGAGCAGCAGACCACGGGGCGATGGAGGATAATTTCCGAACAATTGCTCGTTACTGGTCGATTCACTTGGAAATGGACATTACCCCGGGCGATGTAGGTGTAATGATGAGTCTGCTGAAAATTGCTCGTATTAAAAGTAACGTGAGTCACGAAGATAATTATGTTGATGGATGCGGTTATCTTGCATGTGCGGCAGAGTGTGAAAAAAATACTTAGTTTTTTTATTGACAAGTATGCAATCACTTCTTATATCTGTTATCAGCGACTATCAATGGAGGTTAACATGCAAAGATCAACAAATTATTTGGAGGTGCAAGCGTTGCTTAATCAAACGATCAACGCTGTGCATAGTTTAGTTACCAGTGATGCTACCGAAGCTGAAGTTGGTTTGTTACTTGGCGCGGCAGGTGGATTGCAGGAAGCGCAGTCAATGTTAATCAAGGCAAGGTTGAGGCTAGAGAATGATGGCTCCTAAAATTACAATTACATATCAGCCCACAGATGATGAGTGGAAAAAGCTGATTGAAGATTTGTGGGTTACTGTACTTGAAGGCGGCAGTAACTATTGGATTGATCATGTTGATTATGGTCAGGAGTTCAAAATTAAAGATGGCAATGATCTTATCAAAAACTTTCACATCATCATTCGTCATGGTGGTGATGAATGGGAAGATGATGATGGTGAGACTGTTACATTATGGTCGTCAGACGTTATTCAGAAAGGCATTCAGTTGTTACCAGATGATAGGAAGATAGTAATCATGAATGGTGGCGATTGGGATGCTGATGATGCAGATCATATCATGCAGTTAGGTACATTTGGGGAGGTTGTTTATGGCTGAGACAAATAAATGGGATGGCGTTGAGCGTATGGCTGATGACATGAAAAAGCGCAATTTGGTTAATGAAGAAGGCGGTCCTGTTCTGGCGAACATGGTGCAAGCGGCCTTGGCTGAACCAAGGAAGGGTTTTGCTATGTATTCTGGCGGCAGTGTCGCTGAAGCCATGAGGCGAAATATGCAAGCTGATATGGCAACAATGCAAAAGTTTATAGTGGACAACACACTTCTGGACGAGATTGTTAAAGCGTCTTTTGTTAAGCCACAAACATTGCTGGCGATGTTGCATAGGGCTATGCCGTGCTTTGACAGCATGTGGGTAGAGTGGGATGAACATGCGCGTTTGGAATCAAGAAAAAAGGCGCATGATAAATATACCCCAGACATGTATATTCAGTTTAATGATAAGGATATTGATGGTTCACGAGTTGGGTATCACATCCGTAAAGTAAACGACAAAATCATTTACGCTAAATATCAAATAACAACACAAAAAGGTGTAGAGCAGATTGGAGCCTATCCATTAGGTTTTTCGATTTCTAATAGTGACAGAATGTTCTCTGATCAAAATGAGATGCTTGCGTCAAATTACAATCAAGTGACTTCTGATATTATTTTTGCGCCTTGGTATTACGCAAAGCATAGTAAAGACCCTGTTCAAAAAGAGTTTTTGGACGATATTATGTTTAAATGTGGCATCGTTCAAACGGCGGCTATGCACTGGTCTATACCTGCACAAAAATTCAAAATGGGTTGGGAAAAAGATGAAATGTCTGAGTTAGTCAGGCGTAACTTTTTGCCCGGTCATGGTGATGAGCAAGGTTTTGGAATGGGCGATGTCAGGTTTCTGATCGCGTTACTTAGTACGCTTAATTACGATCAGGTTATTCATTTAAGCACAACGCCACCAAAGAAAATTGATCATATGCGTTTTGGTCGTGTGGTGCCGAAGAACGAATACAAGCTGGTGACAATCCAGTTACCCAAGCCTCGTGGTGTAAAGATCTATGAGCAGATGTTTACAGGGCATGGAACGCCTAAGAGGGAGCATTGGGTAAGAGGACACCATAGACGTATCAGAGGGCGTAGTGAGCCAACGTGGATACCGCCTCACATAAGAGGCAACCCAGAGTTGGGTACGATTATCCATGATTACAAACTAGAAGCTAAATAAGGGCAAAAGGAGGGATCAATGCCATATTACGCATTAGTGAATGAACATCACGCAACGATGGGACTAGAGAGTGTTGAAGAGGTCAAAAAATTTGTGGCGATGGGTTTGAAAAATCGCCATTGGCCTCAAGGTGACTCTGGTTCTGATGGAACATGGGACATGGTGGAGATTTATGACATGGAGATAAAGCCTAACGGTAGGCATGATCTCGTGACAAAATACTTCCATAAAAATGGTAAAATAGATGAGGCTGATAAATCAGCCTCGTTGTTTCATACCCATGCAAAAGATGACATAAACAAAATGTTGGGATTGAGTAATGTGTATGACCGTATGCAAGATCCAGACAAATTGTTCGTGGATATTACGATGATCGTAGACCCAACGACTTTTTCAGATGATGGCTCGTTTGCTATGAATTTTGAAAAAAATTACCTTGAAGACAATGGCAGCGAAGACGCTGAAGAAAAAACAATATCACGCATTCTGGATCACAGGATGTTTGATATTATCATTGATGTTGTCAGTAAGGACTTTGTTGATAATCACCTTGATGGCAAAAATGTTCTGAAAATAGAATATGGTGTAAAGGGTAAGTCATTCATTGATGAGGATACATACATTAAAGGATGGATCTACAACAAGCAGGGCAAGCTTATTGAACAACATGGATACCCTAGAAAGGGGTTTTAAGGAGGCTACAATGGGATTTAAAACAGGAAACTATATGACTGGCGCGGGATTTGTTCTTGTGCTGCTGATGTCAGCAGTCGAGCCTATGCCGCATAGCTTTGAATTGTTCTGGTTACATGTCGTACTGCTGATGATCGGAGCAGTGCTTATGGGTTCGGGAACATACCTTACATGGAAAGGAAAATAGAATGAAGGTGCCTACAATAGAAGAAATTAAGGACGCTCTTAGATTGGTGAGTGACAATCCAGTATACAGGCAAAAGATCAGCCGTGATAAAGCTAAAGAACAGGGATTAAAAACATTCTTTACTGGAAATGCTTGTGTACATGGGCATGTTTCAGATCGTCTGGTTTCAAATGGTAATTGCGTAGATTGTTATTATGTTAATGGGGGTCGTTCTTGATACGTTCTTGTTTGGGTTTAGAAGTTTAGAAACCCAAAGTTGGTACCCCAAAGTTCATAAAGTTGTTATGTATCAATAGGTTAAGAGGTTTTGGTTTGGGTTTGCAATGATAGCACAAACAAAGCAAAATAGGGGTCGTAAGTTATTGAAAAGGCTCAAAGTTTAAGGTTTGGGTTTTTTACCCTATTACATAGGGGTATAGGTATAAACAAACCTATACCCTGTAACGTGTGGTTGCTGCCAAATGCAACCCGAAGAATTGTTCTACTTAGGAGGGCGTAATGCCGAATGTCGGAGAAGATCTACCAAAGGAACAGCGGTTAGCTGGACACAAAAGATTAACACCCCAGCAGCAACAGTTTCTGGATATGTATCTGCACAAGGATATGACACAGACCGAAGCGGCTAGGCAAGCAGGGTACAAAAACCCCACAGTGCAAGCTGT
>Ga0098037_1000507_pt1 | contig 19978 bp, 38 predicted proteins | sample 5_EtaG_FD_75050 | JGI IMG/M metagenome (GOLD analysis project Ga0098037, IMG submission 75050) | Marine viral communities from the Subarctic Pacific Ocean - 5_ETSP_OMZ_AT15132 metaG | ecosystem: Environmental > Aquatic > Marine > Oceanic | place: Pacific Ocean | collected 2015-01-08 | reverse complement strand
GATGATGTTTTATTAATATTTAGAAAGTAATGGAAGAATATGAAATCAATGACCCATGGGATTGGGTAACTCATTTTGAAAACGAGGTTGCAGAATATACAGGTTACAGATATGGTATTGCATGTGATTCGAATTCTAACGCAATAAGATTGGTACTTCATTATTTAGGAATAACCGATACCGATATAGAAATTCCAGCAAATACTTATGTATCAGTTCCAAACCAAATTATCTAAGTGGTAACAGACCTCAATTTAGAGATATAAAATGGAAAGGATTGTATCCAATTGGAGATACAAGTATCATTGATGCAGCAACTGCATTTTATGAAGGAATGGGAAGAGGATATGAAGATAAATTTATGATTCTATCATTTCATCTTAAAAAAATACTAAACATAGGTCAAGGTGGAATGATTCTAACTAACAGAACTGATTTCAATGAATGGGCAAGACCTATGATTTATGATGGTAGACATAAAGATAGATTATATAAAGATGATGAATTTGAGTGTGTGGGTTGGCATATGTATATGGGACCAGAACAAGCCAAGAGAGGTTTAGAAATATTTAATTCCGATAAAATTTTAGATTATAATAAATCATGTGGAAGTAGTGAAACTTACAACGATTTAAGAGAACAAAAGATTTATGAAAAATATCAATAGAGTTTTTTTATTGGGTGATTCTTGGATTGAAGGACAAGGAACATATGAAAAGATTGAAGGAAGAAATGCATTAGAACCAAATCTTCCCTTTGGTGATGGAAATGGAACAATCAGAGAATGGAGAAAAAATAATTCTTGGAACAAGTTTTTTAAAGAAGAATATGGAATTAATGTTATGAACCTCGGAGCACAAGGTGCAAATAATACTCAAATGTGGGGTTATTTAAATCATATACTTTTAGATTACAAAGAAACTGATTTAATTCTTTGTGGGTTTACCTCAAAATACAGAGATACAGCAATTAGTCATGGTTATCACGAAAGACCACAACAATGGAATGTTCAAGTCCCTCCATACAAAAGAATTAATAATGATTACAATAGGAGTTTATTACATAATGAGAATCCATTAATTAATGGACAACTAACTTACGAAAGAATACAGATAATAGAACAATGGTTAAACAAAAATAATCAAGATGAAATATTAATGAGTAAGGCAGAGTACTATAAGAATGAAGAAGTGAGTGAAAATGAGAAGAAATTTTCCAAAGAATTTATTCGAGATTTTTTTGTAGAAGTATTTGATGAAAGAACTCATGAAAATATTGCACAAATTAATTATTTTTTCTATCAAAAGTATTGTAAGTTTCATAATATCAATATTTTATTTTTTGATTTATTTGAACCTTATATAAATCCAAGTTTTGTAAATGAATATTATAATGTAGATAAATCAATGTATATTACTTACGAAGAAAAAACATTTAGAGATTTATTAGTGGATTATGAATTTGAAAATTATAATACAGCAGATATTAGAACAATTTGGGAAAATGAAAATACTTTCCCATGTTTAGGTGATAAATTAAAACATCAAAAAGATGGAGATAGATATAGTGGACCAATATTCCATCCAAACCAACATGGATATAAAGTATTATTTGATTATTTAGCAAAACATATTGGTAAAAATTACAAAATTAATAATTTAATATGAAAAGAATATTCTATTCAAATGGTGATTCAGTAGTTTGGGGTGCAGAACTTGAGAACAAAACCTCAGAGAGATATTCTGCCGTATTGAGTGATATGTTTGATTGGGTTGATTGTAACAATGCATCAGCAGGAGTATCAAATGATTATATCTTCAGACAAACAATGAGAGATGTTTCTCATTGGTTAGATACAAAGAAATGTTGGAGTGAAGAATCAGGTTGGGTAAAGAGTAATGAAATATTCGTTTGTATTGGTTGGACATCACCAACAAGATTTGAATGGTGGAAAGATGGAGAATATCAACAAGAAAGATTATGGAGTGGATATGATAAATGGGGTGATAACGATAAAGAAAGAACAACTGAAGATGATTTCGTTTTGAATCAGACAGAGGATATTCCATCATATATTAAAACATTAAATCAAATTATTTCGTTAGGAAGTTTTTTACAAATCAATGCAATACCATATTGTTTTTACAATGTATTTTACGATTTTAAACAACTTAAAGAACCTAAAAAACAAATTGATAAGTTCGGTAGAAAAACAAAACAAACCTCATTAGAATCGTTGTGGAATAGAATACCTTACTTTAAAGATGAAACCATGTATGATTACATAAAGAAACAAAATGGTACATTTTTACCAAGAAAACACCCATCTAAATTTTCACATAGGTTATGGGCAGAATATTTATATAAAAGGATTAGAAATGGGATGTAAAAATAAAAAATTAGGAATATTAGAAAAAAGGTTGGAAAAGAACCTATCCAAAGAACAAAGAGAAAAGTTTTGGAAGAAGGTAGAAAACACCAATCACTTCAATGATATATTTAACAGAAAATGACACCAGAAGAGTACTACTACAAATATGTTGTAAAAGATAAAACAATCATTTACGAAATGAGAATAAAATCTCTTGCATGGATGTTGGGGTGTTACAAGAAAGGTACTATAAGACGGAACACAATAATCAATCTAATACCACTTTCAGAATTATATGGTTTATTATCGTGGTTAGAAGAAAGAGAAAGATATGAAAATTGTGCAACCGTTAAAGAAGTAATAGATACTATATACGAATCAGATTTAAAATCAAAAACTATGAGCAAGAAAAGACAAAAAGAAATTATCAACCTATTAGAAAACACTATCCGCACCGAACAAGAAAAAGTAGGTGGTGGGAACAAAGAATTAATCGAAAAACTTCAAGACAAATTGGAGGATGTTCGTGAAAAACAAATCAAGAAATAATCGATTTAACGAGTTCGACCCCCTTAATGAACATTTGGGTACACACCACTTAAAGTATTCTTAAAACTCTTTATTTTAACTCTACTATACCCTTATACCCCTATTCACCCTTTTAACCCTACTCGTTCTTAATGTCGTGGGGGGTCGAATGAGTCGAAGAAAATTTTTTTTGAACCTCTTTTTTATTGATAGTATCTCTTTGGTAGATATAATAATAAAAATAATACACCTCGTACTATATACAATACACCATATACTATACAGAACGCATCACCCCCTTACGCCTTTCCCCTTTCCCCTTCTCGCAATATTCCAATAAAGTGTTATAACCTCGAACTCGTAAACTCGTTCCCCACACCCAAAAGAGGGGTAGTAGACACACTTCGAGCTCAACACTCCCAATGTCCCAAATCTCCAAGGGGCAAAGCCGCCTACTGAGGGAATAGGGGATATAAGGGATTTTAAGGAGCTTTGGGTATAGTACCGTACCGAGATATTACATATAGTGAGATATAACCACTCAAAACACTTAAGCACGCCATACGAGGTTGTTTCACTTCTCTATATACTTTATGGGGTTGTGAAATGGAGCCCATATCATATTAAAATGATGGATACTCTATTATTCCATAGGCCCTCTATCACTATATCAATATAAAGTGAGCCCTCAAGCGTATGTGCATGCACCTTTCTTTTTTTCGCTAGCATATTGTGACACATTGTCATACGCTCCCAATTGTCATATTCGCAAAAGCACCCAATATCCCACTATGACACAATGTCATGTGTCTTGTAATATACGCAATAAAAACCCATTTTCATTGTCAAATCCATAATTCGTACCCCCTATGACATATTGTCATGTAAATAATTTGGATATATCCCTAAAAAGTTGTATCTTTAGGGTGGTTGAGGGTGGGAAGCAAAGATACAGAATAAAAATAAATTGAAAAAAAGTCCCAAAATATTTGGAAATGTGGATTTTTTTTCGTATATTTACCTTGTAAATGATTGTTAATATGATACAGAACCTTAAAAACTCGTTCCCTTGGATAGTGCTGGGGGTAATATGTGCACTAATATTACTAGGATTGGAACCCGCAATAAGATTTTTCTTTCGAGGTTTCTTAATTTTACTCGAAAATCCTCTTGAAGGAGTTGCATTTTTCGGTATTTTGCTCCTGTTTTCAGGCGTATGGATATGGTTAGATGAAAATAAATGTTAAAATATTTGGAAAATTGGATAATTTTTCGTATATTTGTATAGAAAATATAACTAACTGATTGAGAATTACTCTAGGTTAGTACCAAAATAGAGTGTCAAAGGTGATGAAATGATACTACGCACTCGAAACAGCCATCGTTTAGGGGTTTACGATGGTAAATTAGGGAGGCTCTCACTCTCTCCTATCCTAAAGTGTTCGTCCGAACCACCCACTAAGATGTTGTCTCCCTGCTTAGTGGGTTTTTTTTTGTAAAAAAAGTAGTAAAAAATTTGGATATATGAAAAATTATTCGTATATTTACTTTGTAAAAAAGAAAATCGGTAAGTGTAGTAATAACAGTACAGACTCACTAACCTATATACTATAAACAATATGTACTATAATAACCTATATGGAAGGACAAATATTTAAACACAGAAATTGTATCCTAGAAAGAACACCTTCAGATACTATACCAGAGATGGTGACTATTACCAAGACGCCTAAGTTAAGAGATATCTTTTTAGAAAGAAGATATATCTCCCTCGAAAAGGCAATACTCGCGATAGAGACTTGGGAGAGTGAAAGGTTGATTAACTCCAAGGAGAAATATGTCAAGGCGCAATTGAGTGATGTGGTGGTTGTGGAGTAGGAGGTTTCTTGTAAACCGGTCACAACTTTTTTTGTGTTAAGGGGCTCGGAGTGGTTTTATTGTGCGGGTCAATTTTTTTCCCTATGGAAAAAATACCTTATCCTACCCCCATGGGTAGTGTGATGTATCACAATAGAGATTAGAGGTAAAGTGTGCTACCTCCAACAAGTGCACACGAGGTTTTAAATTTAAATGGAAATATGTTAATAATAAAAAAGAGAAAAGGGGAAGATATCAACAAGATGTTAAAAAGGTTTAAATCCAAGTGGAAGAAAACTGGCACCTTACAGGAGTTGAGAAGCAGGCAATCCTTCACTAAAAAGTCCAAGAAGAGAAGGGAACAGTTGGGGAAAGCAAAGTATGTTCAATCTATTACAGATTCTTCTATCTAGTCTATGGGGTATTTTTTTATCTCCTATGTATGAGTCTGTATTATTATTAGTGTTACCGAACTCTAAATCGAGGTTATAAATTTATGAATGAATTATCAACAATAGAGATTTTAGTATTTTTAGGAAGTGCATGTGTCCTAGTGTTTTTAGGAAAGGTGGAACGAGATTTCAAATTCCATGATTCTCCTCAGAGTTATGCTATGTGGAAAACCTTATGGTTAGCTGCGTGGGTTTGTATGTTCGTTGCAATACTACTTATGTTGTTCGAAGCTGAAAATGTAAGATTAGGTTTATGAAAAGAGATATAGAACCAATGGATTTTTTTGTATGGCCATTAATAGTTATACTAATAATCCTATATATAAAATTAATTGTAGGTTAATGAGTAAATATTTAAAAGAACTACAACTTGAGAAAAAGAAGATACAAGAACTACCAACTTCTATTCTCAAATCCTACGCAATGTGGGATATCAACAATGATATAAAAAGAGAAAAACATAAAATCAAATTTAATGAAATACGATAAATTACAAAAGTTATTAGAAATACAATATTTAAAAGGAAGATTAGATGAGTTGTATAAAGGTTATGTACCAAACTCAATCGATACCAATGATAGAATTGTGGATTCGAGGATTTCCAAATATGAAAATAAATTAAAAGAAACCGACGAACTGGCTTATCACTTATACTATGTAGAAAGAGAAAACAGATTATGGAGTAAAAAGAAGGGTAAGGGATATGTTAAAGATTTGTTAATAAAATGTAAGGAACAAATAACAGATGAAAAGCTGTTAATGGAACTAGAACAACAGATAAACAGATATGTACAAAAATAAAGAACAGTATGAATCATTCTTTCCTTTATCAGAAGAAGAAAGAAGAATTGATGAAGCACATGGAATCAAACGAAATCCAAAATTAGGATGTGCGATAGTTAGTGTATCAACTATCCTTTTTTGGTTAATGGTAGGATTTCTAATATTTGGATGTGAATCAGAATATACTTTCAGAGCTGATTGTGAAACTGGCGAAGTACAAAAAGATATGGTTTGTACTATGGAGGTAGATTTACAATGTGGTTGTAATGGAACCACTTATATAAATCCATGTCATGCTACAAGACAAGGAATCAAAAGAATCAAACCACTAAATGACAATGAGGAATGTAAACCATGGTAAAAGAAGAGTGGACATATATTAACGAATATAGAAGATACAATGAAGATACCCACCAATTGTATATTGAAGGAAAGTGGGAAAATATTAATTTAATAAATAAAGATGCCAACAAGATTAAGATTCAAAGATAAACATTACAAAGGTATAGAAACCCTAATCAAGTACTTTGTAAGAAAAAGAGCTGCAATGATTAAAGAAGGAAACGATGGAAAAGCTGAAGATTGTTTCCGAAATGTTACTAAATTATCAAGATTGAGGAAAGAACAATTCTATAATTTACACGAACAAGATTATTTGAACACTTGTAGAGACCATTACATTTTAGATATTCCTCAAAAAAGGAAAATTTAATAAATTAATATTTATATGTATAACACTAAAGTATATCAAAATGAAGTTTTTCAGATTAGAAGATAGATTAAGCGAGAGAACTGAAGTACCAGCACTTGATACAGAAAGAATTGAGGCGTTAGAATCTTGGATTACAAACTGTAAAGTCCACATTTCATCTCCTTATTCCGATGGTTGGAGTATAGAACACTACAAAAAAGAACTCGATAAGGCTCTAACTTTAAGAAAAAGTTGGGGTACACAACTAGAAATTCCATTTGAATGAATAAAAAGTACTTGTTAGCCTGTGGTGATTCTTTTACCGAAGGGCATATCCAAGGAAAAGATGCAAGTTGGGCAACCTATGTTGGCCCAAAACTTGGATTGGAAACGATAAATATCGCTTGTGGTGGTATGTCAAATGATTGGATTGCCAATACAACACTCACTTGGTTGATGAAAAACAAAGAAAAAGCCAAAGATTGTGTAGTTATGATAGGGTGGTCTGATTTTGGTAGACAACATGCTATCTTCCAACCAGTAGTAGAAGGAGAATTTCCCAACACAAGATGGAACGCAACCATATCACCCGCTGATTTTTCACCTAATTTTGTTGATTTAGATGACCCACAAGTACCTCAAGCCCTAAGAGAAATATGTATTAACAGAGATGCATTGATTCCTTGGTTCGGTTCTTTTGTTGATTGTCTAAATAAAACCTATAGGTCTATACTTTTTGTTAAAGAATACTGTGAATCCAACAATATTCCATATATGTTTTTCGATATGATAGATAATCAAAAAGGAATATTTACCAAAAGAGATGAATATAATGGTGACACATACAACAATGTAAAAGTAAAAAATAGAGCAATTCCCTTGAATAATGGTGAAGTATTGTATTTTGATTTAGGAAGAGTACACGATGAATGTGTAGATTTATTAAATCCAAAAATGACTGAATATTTGTGGGATAAACACTACTGTCATATAGATGGGAACTCAGTATTAGGATATATTGAAAGTAATCCTCAAATTACAGGTGGTGGACATGGTCAAGGAAAGTACATGAAAGGTAATGGAGGTCACCTAAATATAAAGGGAGCACAATGGTTTTCCGATATTGTGGTTAAATGGTTTCATGATATTTATTAGAAAGGGTACATTAAATGAGTGAAGAGGATAAAAAATTAGCAAGAGAATTATGGGAGGAAGGTTGTAATAACAGTTATGATATACTGTTACAAAACCACACCAAAGAATCACTCTATAAAAAACTTAAGAGAGAACCTTTTTTCTTACACGACCCCAATGAACCACTAATCGACACAGAAATCCTCAAGGAAATGGCGATTCATTTTAAACAAAAAAAGAATATAACAAGGGCGATGGTAACCTTTGAATATATTAAACATATCGAGGCAATAGACACAATACAAGTATGAGTACATCAGAGTGGCAGAGAGTAAAAGACCAAAGTGCAGATTTAGATACAAGTTGGTTTAACCTACACATTACACCAAAATTTTATTTATTTACACAACCTAAAATAGCATCATCTTGGTCTGATGATAGATTTGGTGATAGGATTATGTTTCCAGTCGAAATGAATACCCTATACTCTAACAGAATGGATATTGACACATGGTTAAGACACAATAGTCAAATCAAAGACCCGGCATTAATTAAGAAAGCTAAAGCATTTTATAAGGATTGGATTAGTTTAGTTGATGGTAAATCGGCTAAAAAGGATTTTATATTCTTGATTAGAAACCCAATTGATAAAAGAGTTGCAGGATTCATTCAAGATGTATTGTTGTACGCACTAAACGATAGGTCTCTTGAATCTCCTTTTATAGTAAAATACTTAGTTGATGAAGGAATCAGTAGAAATGAAATACAAAAATTCAAAAACGCTACTGATAAAGGTAATCAAAGATTTCCTTATTATACTGGTGAAGAAGGTGAATTCCTACCTATACTTAGAAAATTAGTTAAGGTAAGTGTTGATGATTGGTTTGCTAATGTAATACCATTCTTAGGTACAGTTAATTGTGACCACAAACATCTCAACTATTTTATTCATTACAAGTTACTTGTTGCTAATAACAATAAGGTTGATAAAAGTAAAATCAAAATAATTGATATTGATAGACAAGATATTGGTGATACACTTAAAACTTTATATGATATAAAGATAGATACAAGTAAATTACACGAAAGACCATATAGTTTAAAAACAGCGGTTTATGAAGCTTTTGTTCCACATCTTAATAAATTAATGTCTCAAACTAAACACGAATGTTTAATTTACTGTGATTTAATTAACTCAATTTATCGTTCTGAAATGTATCATGGGGATGTAAAAAGACCTGATTATATATTTTCTGCTGAAGAGTTCGTTGAAAAATACAAATTAAAACCAAAAGATATTGATATTATAAAAAGGGGAATTGATGTTAAAACACTATATAGTTTTTTCAAAGAAAGGGCTCGCAGAAAAAGCTAGTGTTAAAGCTTCTAAGTTCTTTTGGGTAATTTTTAATTCAACTTTTCCCCCTACCCCCTATATTAGTATATATAACTAAGCGAAGAAAACGAAAAAAAAACTTATTAACAAAGTATTTATAATAGAAAGGAATACAATGAAAAAAATAAAAATATTAGTGTTATTGTTATTAGCGGGAGTATTAAATTTTAGTGCTCAACAAATAACAGTAAATGGAAACAAGGTACAATTATCAATGGATTTACAAGGTGGTGAAATAAAGACAGCAATCGATGGTAACAGATATTTATTTCCGACATGGGAACAAGATGCTTATGTTAAGTTAATTGATTCAGATGAGATTGTACTTGTAAAAAATGCTAACATAGATGGCTACCTTAAACAATTACACTATGTACTAAGTGATGGCTTAACAACAAATACAAGAATGATACTTCCAAACAATGTGGAGTATTTCAAGATAAACAATAGAGAATTCAATGTTGTGTTTTATAAAGATGATAGTTGGGTATTCGAAACTGTAGCTAATGGATTCTATAAAACATTTGAAACAGAAATTATTCCTGCTTCAAGTAATCCTATGGTAAACAGACCAACTGATAAATTTGTATTTAAGACAATTTATCTTGTAGGTACTTCAGATTATAAGAGAGTATCGAAAAAGAAATTTAATCAACTATTAAAAAAACAGTAGATGATTTTAGATAAAGACAAACTATTTCAACAAGGTTACTTAATATTTAATCTACAAGATTTGGATGAGGAACTATTTGATGATATCCAATCACAATTCTCAGACAATTACTTAAGGAAAAAGATTGATATGTTAAGATTCGATGCAACAATCATCACCAAATCCTTACCATCCAATTTCAAAGAACTTGTAGAAAAAAATTTCAACCTCGATGATATAAGTATAGATATTAATACTCATACCTCAACTCTTACTAAAGTCAGAATAAATGTAAAAGGTGAATATGAAGAGTTGATGAAGTTTGATGATTATCTAAAAGAATACACCTGGATAGATGATGGTCAAAAGTGGTTCCATGGAAAACTTGATATGTATGCCGATTCAACCAGAGAAAGATTAATTTCAGATTTGTACGATGGAACAGTTAAAACACTTTACAAAGATTACATCAAAAACGATGAGGACTATTCAACTTGGCCCTATAATAGAAACCACAAAACTATTACACAAGGAACAGATGTTACCATGTACTTAAAAGATAATTATATTACACCACACGAAGATGGATATGATGAAGGAAGATTATGTGTGATGTTAATATATCTCAATGAAGATTACAAAGAAGGTTATGGTGGAGAGATAATTGTAAACCATGATTTGAAGGTTGAACCTAAAGAAGGTAATATTGTTATTTTAGATTTTTTACATAATAACATAGAACACGAAGTTTTAAAAGTAGAAAATGAGAACTTCGAGAGATTTGCACTAATTAAATTTTTCTATGAATAGTAAAAAGTACAAACAACGCACTACATGGTTAACAAAAGAAACTAGGGCAGGATTAAGAAAACTAGATGATTATCTAGCTAAACAACCTTGGAGTGATAACCTTGATATGGAAACTGTTATGAAAACTAGAGAACTAATTACTAAGATAGAAGATAAAGGTTACTACGATTTTAAAGAACAAACCATATTGAATATTATCAGAGAAGGATATATGGATGAAAAAAAATTAAGAAAAGATGTCCCAAATTAGAGAAATCATAGAAGGATGGGCAAATGTAATCAAAGACCAATTTGATGCAGTAGACCCAGTCACAAAGGCAGTATCCAAAAAAAGATTGGAAGAATGTGACCCTTGTGGGTTAAGACAGGGTAACACTTGTTCACCCTCCATGTATGGATATCACATTATAACAAACGAAAGGAAAAGTGGATGTGGTTGTAATATCAGTGCTAAAACACTATCACCCTCATCTCAATGTCCTTTAGGTAAATGGTAAACAATGTTTAGAATACTTTATCCACAATTAATTATTTGTAATATCAATGGTAGAATTGTAATTACAACACACAAAATAGCAAGTAGATTTCTTGAAGAGAAATCAGGTACTTGCGAAAACTTCGAAGAGTATCCAAAACACTTCATGTATAATTCATTAGTTCTCAATATTGGTAATGTACAACCTTCACTAAATACTGTACTTAATTATGAACTTTCTAACATGGAGGATTGTGAGGGTAAAATAGAAAGTTTCTTAAAACCACTTAATGTAGAAAAGATAGAAGATATATTCACTAACTTTCCAATCACATTTATTACACGAGGACCTTGGGATAGATTTTGGAGTGGGTTATGGGAAAGAATAGACCCATTCATTCAAGCAAGGGACATGATAAAAAACAAACAATCAGCATTTAATAAAAAAGTTGTTGAGATAGATAAGAATATTTTATGTGATACTCATTGTTCATTATGGAATACTTTTTTAATTGAATTTATATTACATTATCAAATCAAAGACCATGAGGTTATTGATTTATATGGACCAATATTTAAAGAAAGATTTGGTGAACCAAAAAGGACTTCATCATTGGAATCAAACAAGATACATTATCAACCTTGGTTAGAAAATGATAGTAATAAACCTATCATCGAAGAGTTACGAAATAAAATTAATCCTTATATGGGACTAGAAGTAGAATCATATAAAAAATTATTAAATTATGAGTAAAGAAGAAAGAATGTATAAATCATACATTGCAAGAAAAAAAAGAAAACAGACTAAAGAAGTCGTAGAAACAGTAGAGAAAAGAGCAAGAGCAGATGCTAAACATCTCAAAAAGAAAGTACAAAAAATAAAAAAGAGACACCACGATGGGAAGTAAATTCTTCGGAAACAAACACGACAACAAAACTAACAAAGGAAAATCTAAGTTTAATCCAAAATCTAATTCAAAGGGTAAAGGAAAGAACATGGGTATTAGAAAAGTTGGTAGAGGAAATTAATCTCTATAATATTTGGAATTCTCAAATATTTTTCGTATATTTACATAATGGAAATAATACAAGATATAAGTTTATACCTTGCATTAGGATGTTTGTGGACATTCTTTTGTGAATGGTTCACAACAAGAGAGAACATAGGACCACCTTGGACAAATGGTGAAAGATATATTCAATGTACTTTGTGGCCATATTTTTTTCTAACATTCATTATCGGTTGGTTGAGTGGTTATTTCGGTAACACTAATGATGATTAAGACTCACATATGGGATATAAAGATGAAAACATAAAACATCGTATGGGTATAGAAGGGAAACCAAGATATCAGTGTCCCCATTGTAAAAGAGGATTGCGTATCTCAAAGATTCCCCTTATGTTAATATGTAGTATGTGTAATGGAGTAGTAAAGGAAGATAATATAATCATTAATGAGGAAGTGTAACATTTGTAAAACTTATAGACCCGATATATGGTACAAGAACAAAGGAAAGAAAACTTGTCGTTCATGTGAAAGAACATGGTATGGTTGGTTCTTAAGACATTTAGTTAAACAAAGAGAACTAACACCGAGTGAAAGATTAGGGAATAGATTAGGATATATGGGAAGTGCGTTTATTATGATGTCCCCTTATTTACTACCTTACGATAACATAGGAGCATACACTTATTTAATAGGTGCGATATTATCCATACCACAAGTATGGTTAGCAAAACAATGGAACCTTGTAATCATTAATTTGAATTTATTGATAGGATACGGTCTTTACATATACAACGCATGATATTTATATACAAGGAAGTTATCCAAAAGGATTTCAACCTCGTATAAAAAAAGAGCCGCGAACGAAACTTGCGTATCAATAATAATAACCATATAACAATTAAGAACGGTACTACAACCCAACTTAATACGATATAACATAAACACAGTAGTAACAACATGAAAGATTGGAATGATTTCTTACCGGATGATGAAAACGAAGATGATGATGTATTTGGTACTAACAACCCATACATAGAGAGACAACGAGAAGTCGAGAAGAACTTACTACTACAAGATATAAGTAGGGGAAACCCTATACCCTTGACTCCATCCGATTGGGAAGAACTCTTCAAACTCACCGAAGAAGATATGAAAGCTTTGACTCAGGTATGGATAAGACACTTCCACCGTTTAGGAGAATCCAACAAAGGTAAATGGAAACTACTAGACCTTTTCGGTCGTGAGTGGACTTCACTACTCCTAGTCCATAATGAGGAAGTAGAAGAATATGAACTATGCAGTATCATACACGAATACTTAACATGGATAGATAAACAAAAGAGAATCGCCAAAGTTCATGGCATAAAGTTAAAGTAATTGTATATTTATAATACTATCAATAGAAAAGGAGGATTCAAAAAATCCGACCACGAAAAAATTTTTTTAAAAAAAACGACACAATTTTAGTTTTATAATGAATGAAGTTGAAAAAAGAATTCTTCACCAATTAGATAACGATGTACCTGTTACTGATTTAAAAATTGATTTGGTTCAATACCTTCGACAAGAAAATCGTGCTAGAAACTACGAGGAATCTATGGAAGGTAAGGAAGAATTCCAACACCAATTTCGTTTCGAAACAATTGAGGAACAAGATGCACTTCTCATGCAAGTTCCTAATATTAACGAATCCGGCTATTACGCGGGTGTAGTTGCATTAAAATCATATGTTGATAAATTCCATTCGGAACTTCGTGTTGAAATAGTAGACCCGATAATCGATTACTTTTATTTAAATCCACCAAACAAGGAATCGGAGTTTTTCCAAATGTTTAACACCTACGCGAGACAAGGTGAATGGGAAGAACTTCTTAAGTATCAAGAAGTACATGATATGTGTGAGGGATTTATTTTTAAATACATTGATAAATGTAATCCCGCATTCTTTGGGTTTAGTATAATAGATGGTAATATAGATGCATCTCTTGCTATCGCAAGTTTAATTAAAAAGAAATACCCTCATATTAAAATTCTTATGGGTGGTAATGGAATCGAGGTTTTGGATTTTGGAATGTTACCCAACGATAAATACACTACAACCAATTATGATTTTGTAGATGTATTCTCAAGAGGTGATGGTGAGGCCACATTTGTTGAAATCCTCAAATGTGATATGGAGGATAAATCTCTTGAAAAGATAAAAGGGATTGTTTGGAGAAAATCAAATGGTGAACACATTGATACTCCGATGGAATTAATCCACAATCCACAAAGAGAAAATATAAAAATGGAGAAACTTCCAATGCCTGATTATTCATCCTTGGAAGAAAACTATTATTATCACTCTACCTACCAATATCAAGTTCCACTTGTATTAAGTAGAGGTTGTCCTTACCGATGTACATTTTGTTCGGTACCTGAGTTTATACCTGTGTTCCGATATAGAACTCATGAAAGTGTTTTAGAAGAAATGGAATATTGGGTAAACAAAGGAAGAAGAAGTTTCTTTATGCACGATAGTATTATAAATGGTAATCCCAAATGGTTAATGAAATTCTCTGAAATGATTATTGAAAAGTGGGGAGAATATCAAATTGATTTCGGTGGTAATATGAGATTACAAAATGTAATGAGAAATTTAGATACAATGTGGTTATTTAGAAAGGCAGGATTAACAAAGATGATTACTGGTTTTGAATCAGCATCTGAACCTGTTTTAAAACACATGAAGAAATATACCTCCATGGAAGGAGTAAGAGAAATATTTGATAACATTAGAACAATCAATAAAGAGTTAGAAAAGACAATGCCAAAGGCACCAAAGATGGAATTTGCAATGCAAATTATTATAGGATACTTAAACGAAACACGAAAAGATTTTCAAAAGACAGTTGATTTTGTAAAAGAATATCATGATTGTATGTCTGAGATATTAACTTGTTCTGCATTCTTATTACATACTACATTAAAAAATAAATGGATAAAGGAAGGAGAACCTTTAATTAGATTCTACAATTCAGTTATGTTTGATACTTTGTACAATACAACAGAAGAAAGATTGACATGGTTAAACGAAATAGAAGAGGTATTTAAGGAAATAGGAATACCTTACTCAGTTTACAATCGAGGATTATTTCATGAACTTATGGAGAGAGATGCAAAAGGTATTTATGATATACCCGCTGAAACTTGGATTAATGGAACACTATTACCACAAAATAAAACTTGGACAAAAGGAGAGATACTTCAGATGTCAAACAAAACACTCAAAAGCGTTATATAAATGGAAGATAAAGTAAATTGGTTATTCTTATTATATGCAGTAATACTAATAACATTCGGACAGACTGGAGCATATCTCCAGCATAATTATCAATTTTTAGATAAAAGATTTCCACCAGAGTGGTGGGGTTGGTATGTACTAGCAATACCAATAACTTGGTTCTTTCTAAAAGGAACCTACTATGGAGTAACCGCCTTCCAAGGTGATTTATGGCCTAATAGATTTATCGGATTTATTATAGGTATTGTTTCATACACGATTCTAACATCTTGGTTATTTAAACAGCATGTTACACCCAAGATATTCGTACAAATAGTTTTGTGTTGTATGATATTAATGGTACAATTTTTATGGAAAGGAAAATAAGATACGACGAAATATTCAGAACTAAGATACTGAATAAAAAAATTCTTTTACTAGAACCAGGTTGTGATTTACAAAACTCACATTGGTGTGGGTTAAACTTTCATGGAAGAACAGAATGTACAACTATACGAACCACATCAGATATAGAAGAAATAAAAAATACACATTGGGATTATGTTGTTACTCATGTATTTGGAATAAGACGACATCAGAGTGAGAAGTTGGGTTATAAACTTTCTGATTTTGAAGAATACAATGTAACTGGTGATGTACTAATATTAGATGAACTTGGTGAAGGATTCTCAATTACTGATGATACGAGAGTTTTACTTGATGAGTTGAAAATACAAGATGTATTAAATGTTAATAGAGTATTATGGTTAGCACCATTTCACGATTATAAACATCTTAAAACAAAATATCCTTTTGTAGAATTCTTTGCAGAAAAGTTTGCAAGTTGGTTTTTATTTTGTGGAAAACAATCTCACATTATATCAGGTGGTGTATGTGAGAAAAATGGAATTATCGAGGAAGATAAAAACGATGAGAATGCTCATCATATAGTTGCAGGATTAAAATGGAAACCTGAAGAAAAAGAAAAACTATTTATGTGTTTGAATAATGATGAAAGAGCACATAGAACCCTAATGGTTCATTATCTAACTGAGGAAGGGTTATTAGATGATGGTTATGTTTCTTACCTTGGATTTGGTGGTTCAAGTAAAGTATCAATGGTTAACAAACAAGGTGAAGTCAAATTAGATGTCAAAACCAAAAAATTAATTTTACCATGGGAAAATGGAACAACAATAGATGCTGGTATGGGAAATAGATTTGGTTTACAAACCAAAGTGTGTAACAAAACCTACATAGATGTTGTAACAGAATCATCAACAAGTTACTGGCCTTTTAAAACAGAAAAATCCTTAAAACCATTTTACAACTTACAGTTTCCAATAATATATGGTCACGAGGGTATTGTTAATGATTTAAGAGAACTTGGATTTGATATGTTTGATGATATTATTAATCACGATTACGATAATGTTTCAGAACACCCACAATACAATCCAAGAAGAAACTCACAAGTTGATTTTAGAGTAGATGCATGGATTGATAATATTCGTATTCCTATTTTGGTTAAAGAATTAAAAAGATTATCAACTTTAGATATAAAAACAATATACGAAAACAACAAAGATAGATTTATTAAGAATCAAGAATTAATTTGGGAGTTAATGATATCTGATAATCAAATCCTATATAAATTAGGTAAATTTATTTTTGATGATAATATTGAATATATGGATACACCAGAATCAGAACTAAAAAAGATTTATCAATGAATGAAATAGATTTGCATGGGTTTACCCACGATGAGGCAGTATTTGCAGTAGAAGATTTTGTATTAAAGGAATCTACAAAATATGGATTTCAATGTAGAGTAATTACTGGTAACTCTCAAAAACTACAAGAACGAATCAAAAAAGAGATACTTGATAAACATGGTTTCAACTATTATATACCGTCTTGGAATGTAGGTGAAATAATTGTATCATAAAAAAAATGTTAAAATATTTGGATATATGAAAATAATTTCGTATATTTGTAATTACAAATTATCAAATTTAAAACTATGAGTGAAAAACTATATGTAAGAAGGTGTGAGAAATACACCATTTGGGAAGCAACAGATGAACCAATCGAGGTTCATGTTGATAAACTAAGAAAATGTGAACCTCCATATGAGGGAAACACAACAGATGAACTTTGGAAGTACTTAGAAGAAAATGTTTACGATTGGAATAATAGTGAAGATTTCTTTGAAAACAACAAAGAAGTTTATGGTGAAGAAGAATTACAAAACCTTTTATTAGAAGATGGATATCACGATAGAAAAATATATTCTGATTCAAGAGAAAAGTTTGGTGATGATTGGGTTGAACTTGGACATCTAAACGCAGAGTATAGAAAAACAGGTGGATTCCAATCTTTAAAAGATAATGGTAATTGGTAATGAGAAAACTAATATATAAAATTACTGAAGAAGAACCACAATCTCAATCTATTACTCACATTGAGTTCATAACTGATAGAACACCAGATTGGACTGAATCTCAATATCTAAGAAATAGAGGTATGGGTACAACCATGGAATTAGTTAGTGATGAAGAAACAGAAGAGAAAGAACCTACATCAAGAAAAGTTAAGTTGGGATGATATGACATATGGTGAGGCATCTCATCATATCGGTAGAAAAACTACTGAACGAGTTCATAAATCTCAAAAGGATTATAGTAGAAAAACAAAACACAAGAATAAAAATCTTGATGATGAATAAAAGAGAGTTACTTATTATAGGATTTGTAATCATGGCAGTGTTGATAAGATTACTACCTCATCCTCCTAACTTTACACCAATTACAGCATTGGCTTTATTCGGTGGTACAACATTTAAAAACAAGTGGTTAGGTATCTCTTTACCTCTGATAGCAATGGGATTATCTGATGTGTATTTGGGTTTCTATGGTATCTCTTATTGGGTGTATGGTTCGTTCTTACTCATTAGTATATTAGGAACCATTTGGAAAAAAATAAGGGTTAAGAATGTGTTTATTGCATCTTTAATCTTTTTTATAATCACCAACTTTGGTGTATGGTTAATGGGATATCCCAAAACAATCGAGGGTTTTGTATTATGTTACACACTTGCAATACCTTTCTTTATCAACTCCTTATTAGGAGATTTCTTTTTCAGTTATCTATTGAAGTGGTCATTTAGATATTCTGAAAAGAAACTTATGCTCGGTTCGTCTATCGGTTAGGACTTCAGGTTTTCATCCTGGCAAGAGGGGTTCGATTCCCCTACCGAGTACAAAAATTAAATTATGGATATATTAAACATTGGATTGATAGTTGGAGCCCTAGCAAACTTTAGTTTACTAGGTTATTGTATTTACAAAATAAAAGAACTAGAAGATAGTTCGGTAGATTTTGAATTAGATTTAGGTGATGTTGAAGCTCACTTAAATGAAATAGATAGAAAAATATCAGATATTAAAGATGAGTTTTCTAAATCCATAGAAACAACAGAATTAATTTCTAAAAAAGAAATCGATAAAACCGCAAAAGAAATTGTAGAGTATTTGGAAGAAAAGATTCCACCTACCAATCAAGAACTTTTAGATAGAATTAAAAAGATAGAAGAAGAATCTTACAGACTTCGAATGAATATGTAAGATATCAAAACTTAGGAGAGATGGCAGAGTGGTCGATTGCACTGGTCTTGAAAACCAGCGTACCGAGAGGTACCGTGAGTTCGAATCTCACTCTCTCCGCCATGGGGGATTAGCTCAGCTGGCTAGAGCGCTTCGCTTGCACCGAAGAGGTCATCGGTTCGACTCCGATATCCTCCACAATCTACGAATGTAGGTTATTAACTAAATTATTTATTATGAAATATTTATTAAGTTTATTTTTAGTTTTAGGATTACTATCATGTGACCCTAAAGATAAAAAAGAAAAAGAGGGGGAAACTCCTGCCGTGGAAGCGGAAGTGGAAGTACAAGAAGCAACTGATGCTACAGAAGTTGTAACTGACAGTGAAACTGTTGTGTTAGAAGAAGAAGTAGTTGAAGAAGAAAGTACTGAAGAAGATATTGAAGAATAATACTTCTAAGCCTTTGTAGCTCAGCTGGCTAGAGCAGTTGATTTGTAATCAACAGGTCGTGGGTTCGAGTCCCTCCAAAGGCTCTAATTTTTTAAAACACAATTATGAATTATTTAAAAACGAAGTTTGGTAAGTACTTTCAGTTCAAAAATACCATTAATGGAACAGATTATTTTTTAAGAGGATTAGCAATGTTGTTATTCATTATTCCAATCGGATTACTAATCGGAGTTGGTGTAGGAATAATGACCACAGGTGGTAATGGATTATTAGCTGGTATTCTTGTTTTATTAGGAGCGTTATTTGTTATACCAATGTTATGGTTTTCACTAGCAACAACTTATAAAAGAATCAACGCATTCTTTCCTAAGAAAGCAACATTACTAACTGTACTAACATTTTTATTCTCATTTGTTCTTGAAGGATTTAATCCTAATAGTGGAGCTAATTTAGATTTTGAAAATCCTGCACCATATGTAAGTCCTACTGAAAGTCCTAT
>Ga0098037_1000505_pt1 | contig 20024 bp, 17 predicted proteins | sample 5_EtaG_FD_75050 | JGI IMG/M metagenome (GOLD analysis project Ga0098037, IMG submission 75050) | Marine viral communities from the Subarctic Pacific Ocean - 5_ETSP_OMZ_AT15132 metaG | ecosystem: Environmental > Aquatic > Marine > Oceanic | place: Pacific Ocean | collected 2015-01-08 | reverse complement strand
TTGGTACTCGTGTAAAACTAAATGATTCATCTATCACATTTACTTGTGCTAAGGATAGCAATGCTACTAACCATGCATACCCAAGAGCAACTGATGATGCTAGTGGTGAGTGGTTAGAAATTACTGCTAAGGATACTAACACATTTACTATTAACATAGGACAATCTCCTGATACATCTGCTCATGCCTTTGTATCTGCCGTTGCAAGTGGTCTTAAAGCACAGACTGGTACGATTCAGTTAAATGTAGGAACAAGCCCTGCTGTAACGTATACACCTAGTGCTGCAATCTATAACCAGACAACTGGTGATATGACTCTGACTATTGGTACACATAGTCTTGTTGCTCAGACACAATTTACACCTGCTGCTGGTACAACATACGATCCTTCAACAGGTATCATGAGTATCAGACATGTAAGCCATGGACTAGTCATTGGCGACATGGTTAAGATTGATGATAATGCTGTAAGCTTTACATGTTTAGAAGATAGTAATAATACAACACATGCATATCCTAGAGCATCTGACCCTGCATCTGGTACTTCACTAGAAGTTCTTGCTGTAACTGCTGATACATTTGATGTACAGGTACTAGCAACAGTTCCTTCTACTAACATTACAGCACATACATTCGTATCTTCTGTTGCTAATAGTATTACTAAGGCAGGTCAAAGCGTTAGACTTGCTGCTGACTCACTTACATTTACTTGTACTAAAGACAGTAATGCAACTAACCACACATATCCACGTTCAACTGACCCTGCATACAACACAGCTCTTCCAATCTTAGCAGTTGGTAATAGTACAATAACAATTAATGTTGGTGCTGATGCTGACCCTGCTAACCATTATGATCATACATTCGTATCAGCAACTGCTGGTGCTGTAACTAGTGGTGGTGATTATGCACACACATTCTCTAGTGCTAAACCATTTGGTCTTAAGACTGGTGGTGATTATCCACATACATTTGTAACTGCTGCTACTAATGGTGTTACTGGATATGCTACAAACGCTGGCCAGTTTGCTGCTACAACTAAGACATCACCTTCACAGAATGTAGTTGCTAGAAACAATCCAAGTACATCTACTGATCAGTTTGCACAACGTGCTACTCTATTCACTATCGATGCTGGTGGTATCAACCCTCATAAGTTTGAGACTGGAACACCAGTTAGACTTGTTGCTCGTGCTAAGGTAGGTAAAACTCCAGATGAAAGAGATGTTCGTTTACCACAGGGATTCCAACCTAATAGAACATACTTTGTAATTGCTCCAGGTCGTAACACACAACCATTCAATTACAATGATGCTGCTGTATACAATGGTATCTTTGATGGTGGTGATCAGACTAAGTTGATGCTTGCTGAATCATTAGAGGCAGCTGCTGCTGGTATCTACATCTACTCACCTGAGACAGAAGCATTGGATGCTGATGTTGAGATATTAGTACAACAATTTACATTAGATACTACTTACGATCTACATGAGTACAAAGTTACATTCTCTGGAACCAGTAGTACAGTACTTAAGACAGATGTAGCACATATATTTGATAAACCAAGTAGTAGTTTTGCTGCTGATGATCTTCAGAAAGTCTTCTTTAGATCTAAAGGATCTGATGGTGGTACAGGAACATTACCTACTGGTGCAGGTTCTGGTGCTTCACAGATTCTATCTACTACAGAATACTATGTTAGATATGAAAGTGACGATACTTTCAAGATATTTGCAACTGCACAGGATGCTATTACAGGATCACCAGAGATTCAGTTAGCTAACAACCCATCAATATTCTGGTATGTACTTGCTAACAAGCGTACATCACCAATGAGGTTTGACCCAACCTATATTGATACTAGTGCATCAAGAGTTCCAGCAATACCTGATGGTTTATGGTATCTAAATCTTAAAGATGAGACTGCTGATGATAATAACATCTTATCCAGACTACATGTAACAGATTACAGTAGTAGTTCAGGTCGTTTACAAACTACAGACTCATACTACAATCGTACTAAGGATGATCGTAAGGCAGATGATAGAATATATCGTCTACGTTATGTACAACCTAAGCAGTTCCCTGGCTCTATAAGGAAACCTAACAATGGTTTCGTTATCAAACTACGTACTGATGATAAGCGTAATCTTATCCCACAGAACATTACATTAGAACCTGTTGGTGGTTCACCTACAAAGGCAGTCTTTAGGAACCCACAGTCACAAAATGCTTCTGAAGATCTTGGTATGTCCAAGACTGCATTTGATACTGCAGTACAACAGGGTACATTACAAGACAAGTACATCTACGATCCTGATAACAATCCTTGTGTTGTTAATACAGACAGTTACCTCAGATTTAGTATTAGATCTGCTAGGGAGATATCAGTTGCATCGAATACCTATCTACAGGTAACAGCATTTGATCATAGAGTTGACGATACTAACGCACCATCTCTTAAGAATACAGTATTCCATACTGTTGAGATCGATGCTCCTCAAGGTGGTGCATTTGCTGCAAGTAAGGTTTCATCTACCCCTGCTAATATAGTACAGTGGAGTGGTGGTAGCAGTGGATTTGGTTATCTACATGCATACTTTACTGTCTCTTCTAAGCATTATATTATCCTTAAGGATGTAAGTGCTAGACCAACATATGATCCTTTAGTAAGCACACGATTCCAACAGGGTGCTGTGTATGCTGATCAGCAGTCAGATGTTAACGGTGGTAGAGATAGTAAGACCAACAACCTTTATGTTGTAGGTGGTTCTAATGTCTTTACGTTAACACCTGGCGACACAGTAAATGATACTACAGGTAATCAGTATAAGATTGTTGCTGTAGAAGATGTCCCACAGATTGATGATACATTCTATATCTTTGACTCTGAGACTATTCAAGAACGTGTTGCTGGACAGCAAGATGGTATCTACTATCTAACTGCTGTTCGTGGTAACATATCACCTCTACCTCGTGGTGCTGGTGTCGGACAGAACTTCCAGAACTTTAAGTTCTCTCAGCCTATCTCCTCACTATATCCACTAGACTATAAGAACGATCCTACATGGTATCAGGTTATAGACAATAATGGTACTAAAGATACATTAATTGTTGACGCACCTGCTGCTAACAGTTTCGCAGACAACTATACACATGGTCTTGTCTGGGTCAATGACTATAAGAGGTCAATGACTAAGGAAGCAGTTACTGATCTTACTGAGACACCATTCTTTAAGGATAACACATATGTAATTCAGGCACAGAATGGTAATGCAACTGCTGGTTCAGAGCAAAGAAAGATTTCTATTGCTGGTGATGCTACATCTGTTCACGATCAGAAGGTATACGTTGAACTAAGGAGACCATCTATTGCTAGATCTGGTAACCACACGTTTGAATACCTTGGTTTTGGTCCAGGTAACTACTCAACTGGTCTACCTGCTAGACAGGAAGTTATACTTTCTGAGTTCCAAGACTACTACGCACAAGCAAAACGTGAAGATGGTGGTATTGTATTCTATACTGGTCTTAACAGTAATGGTGACCTATACATTGGTAATAAGAAGATTGATGCTATTACTGGTGAAGAAACATTCCTAGAGAAAGCACAACTTGTTGCATCTGAAGATGATACAGATACTATTGGTACTCTGATCACATCATTTGATACTCCTGTTACATTTAAAGATAAGATTACTGTTGAAGGTATATCTAATCTCAACAATCAGGTAATTATCAATACTCAGCCACCTGCTGAGACTCCATCACTAATTGTTAGATCTAATCCTAGAACTGATGGTGGTGCAGAAGATTCTACACTAACTAGAACTTCTTATGCTAACAATAATGATGGTGATATAACCATCAGTCGGAATAAAATTTCCTCGGCAATTTTCCACATAAAAGGTCGAGGACCAATAAGCAATCCAGGTCAGGAGTACAGTGTACGTTCTAACTACAATAGGTTAGACGCAACTCCAAATAATAGGACTCCTAATCAGGGTGGTGCTAACTTTATTAATGCTAATCAAGTAGTATCATACTATTCTTCTTCTGACGCAGCAGCTCAACCACAAGCAGGTGACTTCCTTTATAAAGGTGGATCTGTTGAGAACAGTGGTTCACTTGGTTGGATACTTGCTAACTACTACACCAATATTGGTGAAGGTTCTATCTTACAGGTAGATACTAATGGTGGTACTACAGTTAAGATCAAGTGGTCTGGTGTATTAACCAATGCATCAAATGGTATTGCTATGGTTGTCGGTAAGACAATCAGAATCCAAGGATTTACTGGTGCTACTGCTATCAACGGTAAGTGGATAGTCAGTAAGGCAGATCAAACTGGTGCTGATGACGACTTCATTGAGTTTGTTTGTACAACACCTCTTACTGCTGGAACATATGTTTGGGATACTTCCAACCAACCAAATGCTACACTAGAGAGATCCGATGCTAATTGGAAAGAAACTGGTATTATTGGTGGTGAATCAATTAGAACAGAGACTACTTCTCTAGGTGAGTTTAAGGTTGGTATTAACACTGTTGCTCGTACTGCTAAGGATGCTCATCAATATGGATTCCTAACTTATACATCTGGTGGTACTGTTTACGATCAACAAGTACCAAGAGCAAACTTAGATGTTGTTGGTAATGCATTTATTAGTGGTAAGTCCATTAGTAATGCTAACTACATGACTCCTGGTGGAATCACTAAGACTGAGACCAATCTTCATGAAGCATTCTTAGTTGGTGGTTCATCTGATGCTGCTACATCTACTGCTCTACTCAGAGTTTCAACTGCTGAGACTAGAGTTGGTATTAATGCAAGCAGATCTGATCTAGGTGATACATTAACAGTCAAGGGTGGAATCACAACACTAAGTGGTGGTGCTACTCCTAACCTAACACTAGCAGGTGACGCTGCTGTAAATGGTGGAGATATTACCAGTACTGCTACTACATTCAACTTAATTAATGTTACACCAACAACAGTTAACTTTGCTGGTGCTGCGACCACTTTAAAAATTGGTGATACCAATACAACAGCACAGAACTTAGACATTGGTACAGGAGCTCTTGGAATTACTTCCTTGGATATCCACACCAGTTCAACTGATTCAACAGTTAATATTGGTACAGTTGCTAATAGTCTATCAAACAAGTCAGTCATCACACTGGGTGGTGCGTTTGCTAACACTGCTAACTCTACATTTACAATCAAGAATGCTCAGACAATACTTGATGGTAACTTGGATATCAGTGGTAGTGAGATTCAATCTAACTCACAGACTGTTAACCTACTAACAAGATCTGGTTATGCTTCTGTTGTAAACTTTGCAACTAGAGCATCACAGTTTGCTATCGGTGGTGTTGCTGGTACTACAGAGATTAGAAACTCTCTGAAAGTTAATGGTGATACTAATGTGTATGGTGATGTAACCATGCATGGTGGATCCAACAGTGGTACTGTTACAGTTACTAGAGCAAGACTTGGTACAACTAAGGTTGCTCATTCTTCTGGATCACTAACAGATCTAAACGTTGACTTCTACAAGTATGTTGGAGACATCGATGGTAAGGAGATCATCGTTAGTGTTGATAATGCTAATGGAACACTGACTGTCTCACAAAACTATTTTGTAGATGGTAACGCAGTTAGATTCCCTAATGTTGATGGTCTAACTGGAGTCACAACTGGAGTCACATATTATATTGTTAACACAGTTGGTAATACATTCAGGGTATCTACTACTGAGGATCCAGCAAATGCTGTATCAGTAACTGGTACACCAGGCGTTGCAACAGGATTAACACTACAGAATCATATCATTGATACTGGTAGTGGTACTACAACATGGACAGGCAACGCTGCTGATGCTGAATACAGTGATCTACCAATCAATAACGTTGAAGGTATTAACATAGGTGATATCTTAATCATCGGAACAGAATTATGTGAGGTTGTCTCACCTGGTCCTGATGTAACTACTAGAACTGTTAAGGTTAATAGAGGTACAGATTGCACAACAGTTGCAGCACATAATGATAATGAGACTATCTTTAAACTAGAGAAGTCAACAGAAGCAACATACTTAGTTGGTAGATTACCACAGAACTCTACTACACCTGCAATCAGTGCTATCAATGATGTAACTGATACATTCGAGGTTACACTTAATGAGTTACAGAATGGTGATGCAGTTAAGTTCTCCAACCTTGGTAACATCGTTGGTGCTGATGTTACATCAACTTACTTCGTTGTAGGGGCACAGAATGACACTACTAACAACGTCACACGATTCCAATTATCATTAGATCCTGATGGTGCTGGTATTGCAATAAGTGGTACTGCTGGTGCTGCTGTTCTTAACTTTGCTGATGATCTCGTATCACTTGCTGAGTTTGGTGGACAGTTCAGTGCTGATGACTATCTAAGACTAAGTGCTAGTGCATCTTGCCCATCTGGTGAATTTGTACAGATTACTACAGTTAATGATACTAACTCTGAGAAGTTTACTGTTAATAACGGTGCTAATCAAGATAGATTTGTAATCGATTCAGTATACGGTGGAGTTAGATCTAATGTTCTTGGTACTCAAGACTTTACAGTTAATCTATACGGTGATGCAACTAGCAACTCTACTGATAATCAATTCCAGATCATCAATGGAGAGACTACACCTGCTACAAGACTAACAGTTGATAGCGATGGTAAGTTAACTGTTGTTGGTACTGGTTCAGTATCACAACCAAAAGCAATCATCGATAAAGTTGGTGCTGGTTGGTTTGCTGGTGACCTAAGAGTCAACCTTAATAATGTTGCTGGATCTACAACACGTACTGAACTTTCATTACAAGTTGAAAATGCATCTGGTGATACAGACATCGGTGGTAAACTTAGAATAGATGATGATTTCGGAATATTCAGTGGAACTACTGGAATTGATTTCGGTGCTGATTCTACTGCTAAGTTCTTTGTTGATGCACAGACTGGTGATACAAGAATCGGTACTACTGGTTCTTCACTAGGTGATGGAGATCTAACTGTTAATGGTGGTCATGTTACCATCAATAGCACAGCGACTGCTACACCTTCGGATATAGACTTCCCACTACAGATAACAAATCTTGGTGTGAGTGCTAACCGTAACTATAAGATACGTCAGGATGCTGCTATAGATGCATTTGGTGTTACTAAGTTCTACAATGAAAATGGTGGTAAGCACTGGGTGTTTGCTACAACTAACTTAACATGTCAGACTGGTAAGAACTATATGATCTCTATAACTGCTGATACAGTGTTCACTCTGCCAAGTAACGCTGTTACTGGTGATATAATTAGATTTATAGAAGTCGGTGGTGCTTTATCATACGACATTTCACTGATAGTTCGTGCTCCTTTGAGCGTAGCGATTGGTGGTGATACCACTGGTACTCAAGCTGGTGGATTAAGTTCTCCATATCAAGGTGGTGAACTGATAGTTCAAACAAGAAACGCTGGATTCGGATTAGTATATGCTGGAAGTAACGATAGTGGTAACAGTGCAATACCAGCCAACTTTAGAGGTTGGTGGCTCGTGGAGATATAAAAAATGACTACTCATTACGAAACCGCAAGGAAAATGAGTGGTTCTGCAGTAGGAACCATTCTACCTTGGACTGGTGATGCATCAACTATTCCCGATGGATGGGTGCAGTGCAATGGACAGACCTTAGAAGGATCTGAGTATCCAATACTTGCATCTATTCTTGGTAATACATATGGACCTACTGGTGGTCTAAATGCTAGAACATACGACACTTATATTCTTGGTGATATATTCAGACTACCCAATCTAAATGGTAGGGTTCTTGCTGATTATGAACAAGCATATGTTAGTTCATCTGCACAGTATGCACACTTACAAATGGGACAGACATCGCAGAGTAATTCTGTTGGTGGTCTCTCTATTAAGACTGGTGAAATTGATTCGTTAAGAGTCAGTGGTACATATACTTTCAGTAATTTAATTGGTAGTGCATCTGGTAGTGGGTTAACTATTGTTGTTGACGTTGATGTTGTTGGTAGAGCAGCAGTTACGACTATTAGTGCTGCTGGTACAGGTTGGGTTGAGGATGAGACAGTAACTATTTCTGCAGCATCATTACCTAATGGTACAACAGACATGGTTATAATGGTTGATTGGATTAAACCATCAGTACAAGATGTTTTATTACCAACTGCAACTGGTGCAACACAACTAATTCAAGGTGATGGTAGTCCTGTATCACCACCTACATCTGTTAATGCTACATCGGATATCAACTTTAATGTATCTGACTCTGGTAATTTAACAGGACAGATAAGAAGTTTTACAGTCAACCCACCATCATATTTTAAGACATTCTATGTGGTTCCTAGAAAATTAAGTAAGGATCACATGCCTAGTCATAGACATTCTAATCCAGCTGGTGTAGCAGGTTACAGGAGAGCAATCCCTGATGGTCCTGCTATTGAAGGATTTCAATGTCCTGATGCTACACCATGTTGCGAGAACAATCAGAAAGAAAGAAGTATCAACGCTGTTGGTACTGGTGACGTTGACTTCTTTAATACTGATGCTGGAGATCCAGGTGGATATGGTCTTGTAACTAGATATCAGTCTGGTGTTACTATTGTTGAAACATCAGGTCCGAAGTTGGGTACATCAAGTACTGCTGGTTCAGTTGGTCAAGCACACTCATCACCACAACCTGTATGGACTGGTCCTATACCTAGACCACTTGGTGCTACATTTGACTGGACTGCTGGTGGATCCAAAACAAACTACTGGGCATCAAACTTAGGTAACTTAACAGGATACAAGAACTGGTATGGATATACTGGTGATGGTACTGGTATGATAGGACAACAAACTGCTGCTGATGCTGTTGCTACTAATTTATTCACTGCTGGTGATAACAACTCATCTAAGACATTTCCTACCACACTAAATCATAACAAAGAATATCATGGTACTCAAGGATTCCACTCACACTATACATTTGAGTTACAAATGAATGCTGGATTCCTAAAAGCTCCAACTATAGTACCAGTCAATAACATTAAAGTAACCAGTGATCTTGCTGGTAATACTAATACAATAGCACCACAAAACATACCATCGGCACTAAATATAACAGTTGATGTTAAGACACCTGCATTGAGTATGATGTATATAATCAGGGCATACTAATGAAGCATTATCAGAAAGAGAAATCAAAATTAGGTAATGCACCTGGAACTATTATTAATTGGTCAAAACCTATTGCTAATACTGACCCTAATGCTGCTTCTAATATAGCATCACTACCAGCAGGTTATTTACCTTGTGATGGTCAGGTTTATAATGCAAATCAATACCCACAACTAGCAGATATTTTAGGTACTGGTGCAGCATCTATCTACAAAAAAGATGACACAACTTTATCTGAGACACAGTTTCAAGTACCTGATCTAGGATCAAAACATATTGAAGCATCAACGTCTGGTAATGTGGGATTACAACGTAACATGCTCAAGACAGTTGGTACTGGTGCTAATGCAAATCAAGTTCAGAGAGCTGGTGTTGGTGTTGATATAATATCTAATATCGGTGATACTGCTACTGTTGGATTTAATGGCGTATTTACAATACCATCACAACAGTTTGCTTTAAATGGTAACATAGGTTGGACACTACCAACTACAACTGAGACAGAATCTGTTGCAGTCAATGGTTTCGGACCTCATATGCATCATACTACTACTAACTGGATTGCTATTAAAGAAGATCCAGCAGTAACTAATAGATCACAACCATCATATATCAGAGCATCTGATACTAACGTCAATGTATATTATGGAGGTAACTTCCCTTTATGTGATGCTAGAGCAAGAGAATATCATTCTGCGATGGATAGTAACTTAACTGGTGACGGTAACTGTAGTGGATGTACGACATGGAATAAATATTTTATTGGGTGGACAACAGGTGGTGGTACAGGTGGTGGAGGAGGAGCTGCTGCGAGTGGTACTTATTCTTCATTATATACAGACACACTTACTATCACATCAAAAGATGCTACGTCATGGCCTAATAATACTGGTAATATTCCCATAGGTAAAGCATCACCATATGACACTCGTGTAAGTGATACCACATTTACATACCCATCAGCAAGAAACTTGATGGAAGCAACAGAGACACCACCTGGTTCTGATATAAATGATAAGACATCTCATAGTCATAGAATATCTAGAGAGATAGGTGAGACAACATATACTGCTACAACTGAGGTTGAGACAGTTAGACCTGATGGTTTAGAAGCAGCAGTAAATATAAGAACAAGCACTATCTCTAAGTTTGATGATATTGTATCACCATATTTTGTCCTAGAATACCTAATTAAATACTAATGGCCACATACAGGAATAAAAATAGTTTCAATCATCACTATTCCGATCAACATGGTGACATGGGTGCTCCTATCGGTTCTATTATTGCTGTGTATGTCGATAATTATAGCACAGTCAATGGTACTATAGACAAGGATGCAGTAGCATATAACTATCCAGGCTATGTTTATTGTGAAGGACAAGACTTAAATATATCAGATTTCCCATTATTATATGAAGCAATTGGTAATAAGTATGGTGGTGCTAATCCAAACACTGTAGATTTAACGACTTGGAATGGATCTAAGACAGCAAATACTGGTAACAGTGGTCACACACCTGGTGGTATTGATCTAGGTACATTCAAAGTACCAGATCTAAGAATGAAAAGAATCAATGGATCAGGTGGTATAGATGGTTCTGGTTCATTAACACCTGACGAAGCAGCAATGGAAGTTGGTGATACTGGCGGTGAATGGTATATATCACGAGCACGACAGTTAAAAGAGTATTCATTTGGTAGTGTTAGAATCACTGGATACACTAGTGTAACTGGGTTTATATCTGGTACACTGAGTGGTACAGCAGACATATCAGTTGGACCTATGGAAGAAAAATTCCTGCAGGGACCACCACCACACGGTCACATGGTATTAGGTAGTGAGCATGATACAAGATCTATCATGGATGCACAGGATACTGCTGGTGTTCCAGATCAACAACCAGGCTGGGATACTGGTTATGGTATGATATTAGAATCTCAGTTACCACAAGGTGATGCTGCTGGTCACTCACACTATCTCGCAGAGTTTAGACCTGCAAGGAATAGTACTAATACATCAATGGATGAACCAAAAGATCAGTATAGTTACGATGTATCTGAGACATATGCTCATGAATATGCTGCACCTGGTAACGATGCTGCACAAGGTCAGGTAGTGTATACCGTACAAAATAATCAAGACACTACTTATAGTTGGGTTTGCCCTACAGGTGTAACATCTGTGTGTGTATTGTGTATCGGCGGTGGTTCAGGAGGTATGTCTGGAACTTTAGGAGGCGGTGGTGGTGGACTCGCCTACAAGAATAACATATCAGTGATTCCTGGTAATAGTTATAGTGTGCAGGTTGGTCATGGTGGTACAGGTAGTACAGCAGCACCAAACACAGATTACGCCAACGTTCATGGAGGTGATAGTTTCTTCATAACTCAATCTACATGTATTGGTAAAGGTGGTGGTAACTACGGTACACCAGCAACATCAGCAATGGGTGGTGGATTCTTTGGTGATGGTGGTGGTAACGGTGGTCATGGTGGAGCATATGGTGCTGGTGGAGGATGTGGAGGATATGCTGGAGACGGTGGTGGTGGATCCACACCTAATGCAGACTCTGGATCTGGTGGATCTGGAGCTGGTGCTCAATGTTCAATTGCTGGTGCTAACAATGGTGCTGGTGGAGGTGGTACAGGTTTATTAGGAATTGGTACTACTGGTGCTGGTGCTAGTGGTGGTACGACTACTGTTAATACAACTTATACTTTGATGTCTGGTGGTGCTGCTGGATCTGGTGGACAAGCTGGAGAGAATACAGCATCACCAACATTAAATACTAGAAACTGGGTTCCGATAAGTAATCTACAGTTATCTTCAGGTGCTGCTGCTGTATGGACTCAGTTTATGTTAGACCATGCAATATATCCAATTGCCCCTACTAATTTTTCTATCAATGATCCTTACCTTGGTGTAACACAAACAGGTGGATATGTATTAAATATTACTTCTGCTACTACAGCTGTTACATTAGAATGTGCTTGTGATAATGAGGGTACGTTTACTTGGTTAGATCCTAATGGTAGTGTAAAAACATCACAAACATTTGGTTCATCAGCTACACCACCTTATACACCATCAACTACTGTTAATATAACAGGTTTGGTTGTTGGACAACATATTCTTACATTTACGGTAAAAAATAATTCTGTTGCTGGTTTTGATACATGGGGAGATAACCCTGCTGGTATTGCTTGGAAGATAACAAGAACTGTTGATAGTTTAGTTTTATTAACCTCAAGACAATGCTGTGGTGGTGCGTATGGTTATGGTGATGCTAAGGGTGGTGATGGTGGATATCCTGGTGGTGGAGGTGGTGCAAACTACTGGCATTCTGATAATGCTGTAGCATCTGATCCTGGTGATGGTGCTCATGGTGCTGTGAGAATAATATGGGGTCCTAACAGATCATATCCATCTGCAGCAGCAGATGTAGCAACAGGAATTACCGATGAAGCAGTTAATGCTTATGATAACCCCTTTGGTTCATTTAAACATAATGATACTGAGACTAATGAAAATAATCAAACCGTAACATACATTAAGTCGAAACAAATGAACGTAACACCAGCACAAGCAGGTATACAACTCAATGAGGGTACACTTACTATGACTGGTGCAGAGCAATTAGAGGTTTCTGCTGGAATTGTACCTAGACAACCAGTGCCTCTTGTGCTAAAATACTTTAGGGTTAAATATTTAATAAAAGCTTTTTGAATTAGATTATGTCGATAACTGGAACAGGTGCGTCTAACTACATGGAGATGGTCACACCTATTATACCTGTCAATATGATGGGAGATAAGGCTGAGTTTGATGATTTCGTTGCTATTTGGCCAAATTTTGTACCTTCTGCATTCTGTAATGATCTTATTGGATTCTTTCAGAGGTGGGAGGATGCTGCAGCAGAGAGAAATATAAAGAAAGATCTCAAACCATTAAATAATTTTGCTGGTGAGAACAATGCAATGGAGGGAACTCAGCAGTTTCCTAAGAAAGAATTGGGTAGAAAGGATTATGCTATTCTTATAGACAATCTAGATACCACAATGAATGCTAGGATTAACCAGTATTTACAAGCATGTGTTAATCATTATTGTAATGAGTATGGTGCTTTAACATCTGTACCTCTAACATCATGGCAGAGTAAGATGCAAAAGACACCTGAAGGTGGTGGTTACCATGTATATCATCATGAAAATGGGTCATTTAATGAACAGAATAGAGATTTAGTGTGGACAATCTATCTTAATGATGATTTTGAGGGAGGAGAGACCGAGTTCTTCTATCAAAAGAGAAGAATTAAACCAACTACAGGTACAGTATGCATATTTCCTGGTGGATTTACACATACTCACAAGGGTAATCTAGTACTTAAAGGAACTAAATACATAGTAACAGGATGGTTCTATCAACAACCAGCATAACATGGAATTAAACAATAACACAGTCGTAATAAGAGGTCAAACGAGACAAATGACTCGTGGTAGTACCACTGTTACAATAGATGATGATAGTTGGGATACTTATATCACACCAGTATTATATCCTTTATGGAGTTCAGATAGGGATAAGTTAACCTATTTTGAATATAGTAATGGTGCTACTGAGTCATGGAAATGTGATAAGCAAAAGTATGTTCGTAATCATACCACTGGTGTTTATTTCTGGAAAGACTATCAGTTCACTGAACCAACCATAGAAAATGTTCGTACATTTGTAACAGCAATAAGAGAAGCATTTGATGCGTGTATATCAGTTAGAAAGAATGAAGTTGATGAAACACTCAATAGAATTATAGAGAAAGAGAAAGGTATATCATTAGCAAAGGTTAAGATATGGAGAGATTTCTTCTTGCATACATCTGATTGGACAATGCTAGAGGATGCACCTGTTACTGCTGACGAGAAAGTACAGTGGAAACTATGGAGATCTAAGGTACGTGAGTTACCAGCACAGTTTACATCATCTGCTGTTAATCTAGTACAGACTCTTAAGATGCCTATTGATCCAAAGGTTTACAAAGAATACTTTTTGCCTTATAATGCTGGAGTTGACTACCTAGCAACTGATGAGCAGTTTATTGACTTCCCATCTGCTAAGTTTAGCAACCTTGAACGAGTCATGAACGATTGGATTCGTATCGCTCTATTGATTAGAAGACCAACAAAAGGATTCAATGTACCTACTGTATCATCTATCAGTGATCCTATAGAAGCATTAGTTAAAAGAATCGAAGAAGAACAAGCAGCATTACAAGCATTAAAAGATTTGCATTCCTAAATTATGATACGAAGAATGAAATGGTTACCAGAGGCTGCTTGCAGTCACATTGGTAGCTTTTATGATAACTCAGAATTTATTGACGGTAAAAACTCTGGTACATCAAACAGAGATATTAAACGTAATCAAGAAATGAAAGGTGCAGGTGAGGCTGCATGTATAAAATTATTTTGTGATCAGTGGTGGAAGAGTGGATTTGCAAAGCAAATTCTAACTAAAAAGATCACAACACCTATGTTTGTGAAGTATACAGCAGAGGAGGAAGGACATTATTCATTTCATAATGATGTACCTATGATGGGTACTAAAGATAATTGTGTGAGATCTGATTATGTTATGGTCACTGGTATTAATGATGCTAGTGAGTATGAGGGTGGTGGTTTACAAGTTAGAATGGGATCAGAAACATATGAATATCGTATTGGTAAAGGTGAATGTATATTCTTTGATCCAAATCAATGGCATGCTGTTACACCAGTAACAAAAGGTGTTCGTAAAGTTTCTATCATGTGGATTGAGACATTAATTCAAGATGATTATGTTCGTGAATTGATATATGAATACCAAGACTTAATGGACTATGCATTGGAGTCAATTGATGTGAATCACTGGACTGCTGATATAGAACCAGCTACATACTTTAATGCTATTAAGTATAAATTGATGAGGAAATACGCTAACAACTTCTAATGGACTATAAAGCACTACAAGACACACTATCCGACTATGCTAAGTTGAAGGGCAAATCATTTATATGGTATGATAGTCCTAAGATGAGAGCATTAGAGAATGCTAGTGACACAACTAAAATTAATACTGTGTGGACATGGTATAAAGATTTCTTACCAGATGTGGTAATGGAAAACTTTAAGACTTCTACCTACGGTACATATCATTACACTGACGATGTATCAGCACAATCAGATGCAGAGGACTGGTTCCCTAAGTCTAGTCTCTGTCCAGATGCAGATCATTACATATATGCATGTGTATTTAATTCTAATGGTTCTCTTGCGTGGGAGAATGTGGGATAACATCAACATCAGGCGGTGCATATTGAGTCACCATCCATGATTTGTGTGCTTGATTGTAACCATGATATTGTATTGCTAAGTCATCAGTACCTTCTAAAGCAGTTCTGAAGTATCCATGTGGTTCTAACATGGGTAGTTTACTATCCTTTTGTGGTGTTAGTTTAACTTCGCCTTGTGATATCTCGTAAGGTAAATTATATTCTATACATTCAGGTTCCCAAGGTCTAGTCTTCCATACATTAAACATTAGTGTTACTCGTGTCTCACCTTCAGGTAGTTCACCATATTTACCTACAACACCATGAAAGTATGGTAGTGACCAGTTAATATGTTTACCTAACTTAGGTGATGACCAGAATGACCAGTTATCTTCACCAGTAATATAGAATTGTTTCTTTGACCAGTCGTGATACTTATCAAGTACAACAGTTGGTTGACCCCAGTCACTCAGGTATGTAACAGTAGAGAATGGTGCAGATCTATACTCACCACTTCTTCTTGAATGACCTAGATCACCATCAACATGAAACTGCCATTGTGTATTAATATTATTATGTGTCCTTATCCACCACTCAGCACCAATATAACTATGGAACACGTGATGCTGTCGTGCTGAATGATATATGAAATTCTCAATTAAATTTTGTGGTGGTCTTTCAAATCCATACCACCATGTCTTCTTTTCTTCTGGATCATGTGCTATAATATTATCAGACTCAGCACGTAATCTAAGTGCGTCCTCTTCAGTGAGATAGATACTGTATGATTCAATCGTCATGATTAATTACCAAATTCATCCTATATTCCCCACTATTATTTACCAATGTAGTATGGGCAGTCATTGGTGTGATATCCTATCAAATAAGAAAGAATATCATTTCGATCCATCTAGCGGTGCTCTGACTGGTGAGACTAGAGACCTTGGTCTAATGCATCATGATCCTGACTTACAAGATTTCTTTGGTCAGGTCACTAATACTATTATAGCATGTTTAGATCAAGCAAGCATCAATACTGATGTAGTTGAACCAGCGATCATGAAAGCATGGTGTACTATGATAGATGCTAGTGATACTATGAGAGCACATACTCATGCATGTGCTGACCTATCATTTGTATACTATGTGGATCCACCAGACAATGCATTGATCAAGTTCTTGAATCCAAATAGAAATCCCAACAAGTATTTTGATGGTGCATATGATAAGGAACCAATACTAGGGGAGAAGAATTTCATCAATGCTAGTGACTATACAATGGGTGTACAGAGGGGTGATATAATCATATTCCCATCTAACATACCACATTGTACAGTGGGCGGTGGTCAAAGTGTCCACCTTAGATCCATTGCTGGTGATATCAAGCTAGTATTGAAGCATGATTACACCAGTTTAGACACTGGTTTGATCAATCCAGCACACTGGAGGGTTGTGCAACCTAACAAACTGGCACACTCACCCAACACAGACCCATGAAACCTGTTATATTAGGTACATGGGAAACAAAGAGAGGTTCCTGACTAGTCTGACTTAGAAGCAGACACATGATGTTGGGGTAATCACACCACGTTATGTCCTCTTTTGTTTCTCTCACCTTATACTATACTTTACTACTACTATGTCTGTAGAATCAGTTCTTACCGATCTTGAGTATTCAATTGATTATCTTGGTTGCACTGACGACCAATCACGTGAAGTGTTTGAAGCAGCAGAGTCACTAGGTGTCTCACCTAGATACTTTGTTGAAGAGTTTGTAGTCACTGGTGACTCTGACGTTCATCAACAGGATTACTTATCAGTTGATACATTCAACGCTGTACACGGTATCTACTTCGAGGAGGAGTAATGCAAGCATCAGAATCCTATGAAAAGTGGGATCGTGCAAAGACTCTTTTATTGGAGTCTTTGCATAAACCTGACGATAGATTGAGAGGTTGTGCTCATAATCAAGAATGTTTTTATGAGTTAATGGAGATCAAAGAACAAGTTATAGATATGGTATCAAAAATGGTTAATCCACGTAAATATGTGGATGATGACTATGACAAAATACCATCTAGATTTTAACCAATGAAAGAAGAATTAAAGTTTGAAGTCATTCTATCTGAGGATGACTTCAATTTGTTGTATGAACACGCACAAACTAGAGATGACCTGAGACACCTCTTAGTGCCCCTAGAAGAGGCAGAACTGAAGGTATCTTATAAAGAGTACCTTGCAGAGGTTGACGAGAACGAGAGAATGAGTTATAATGAATTTAAAGACTGGGCTGAAAATCCAGAAGATTCCCACATATTACCCGATGGTTGTCATGAAATCTGAAGAAGTTGTTACAGTTGTTGAGTTGAACACTCAAGAACTATATTATTTACAGTCATTAATGATGCAAGCACCTGATCCTGAGATTGATGGATTAAATTGCAGTAGTCTATACAATAGATTAGATCATGCTAGAGTTGATGCAAAGAGAGAGTTAGAGACATTCATACCTGGTTTCCATGACTAATGGATAATTTTATTAGATCTTATGATAGGGTATTAGACCCTAAGACATTACAAGATGTATTAAAGATTGCTGCCACTACTGATGATAGACAACGTAGCAGAGGTGGTGCGAGGTTTAATGTTAGAAATAATGGTACTGTACGTGATCGTCAAATACTATTAGAACCATTCTGGCCACAGATTGCAATGCAGGTATCTCATTGTGTCTTTGATAACTTATTGAAACCATTTATCACTGAGTTCTCTCTCATCAAAGATTTAGAAGCAGATTGGATGAATGGATGTTGTTTGTTACAAAAGACAGCACCTAGTGAAGGATACCACAAATTCCACATTGAGAACAGTGGATATATTAATCAGACTAGAAACATAGCATGGATGATATATCTTAATGATGTTGATGAGGGAGGAGAAACAGAGTTTCCATATCAGAAGAAAAGATTCCAACCAAAAGAGAATGTGGGTATGATATGGCCAGGTGGGATAACACATTTCCATCGTGGTCTTCCACCATATTCTAATGAGAAGTTAATACTAACAGGTTGGTTAGCAACATCAAATGATATTATGACCTACCACGTAAGTACACCAAACCCACTAGATCCAAATGATTCTAACTCAAAAGGTAATTGAAGAAATCCAAATTGCAATGCAACACACTAAAATGAATGGTGATTTGAATTGGTTAGATGGAGATGAAATTGAAGTATGTCTTGCAGGTCATTATGCAGCAGATAAATTCATAGTCATTCATAATAGAACAAGAAGTAGTACAACTAAAAGATAATGTATCAAGCGTTACCTGAATTCATTCATATTAAAGACAGTCCAGTAGCAGGTCAAGGTTTATTTGCTAAGGAAGATATACCTGAAGGTGTTGACCTAGGTGTATCTCATATTATAGTGGATAATCCTTATCCTAATCCCACAACTCTCATTAGAACACCTCTTGGTGGTTTCGTTAATCATAGCGAGACACCCAACTGTGTTAAATGGGCAGAGCGAGAAACTTGGGGTGAATCATATTATATGAAGACCACCAAAGAAATAAAGGTTGGCGAAGAACTATTTCTGTGCTATACTTTCTACAGCGTCCTTGATGACTAATGAATATCTTTGTTACTGACCCATCACCCTATAAATCTGCTCAATGCTTACCTGATAAGCATGTAGTCAAGATGCCTTTAGAAACATGTCAAATGTTATCCATTGTTTGCTCTGATAAGTGGGGTCATGGTTACGGTCAAATACACAAGAAAGATGGTACACCATATAAGACTGAGCATGGTGCATTTCGTAATCATCCTTGTACTGCATGGGCAAATGAATCAGTTATTAATACACGATGGTTACTTGCTCATGGTATAGGATTGTGTATGGAATACAAGCATAGATACGGTAAGGTTCATAGTTGTGAGAAGACTATCCTCGAAGCAGGTTCCTTACTACCATCCTTAAAACCAACTACACCAGAATCATTTACTAGGGCAATGCCTGATGAGTATAAACATGACGCAAGCATTGACACTTTTACTGCTTACAAAATGTACATTAGCAGCAAACCTTGGGTTGCATCTAATTATCTACGTGACCCATCCAGAAAACCAGATTGGATAGCATGAGAGACACAGTATTATTTGGTGACTGTAGAGACACACTAAACACATTACATGGACACATTACCACTGGTATTGCTGAAAGACCACGTATGTGTGTTACATCACCACCGTACTATGGTTTAAGAAACTATGGTGATGAAGAGAATCAGATAGGTCAGGAGCAGTCACCAGAGGAATTTATAGATAATTTAGTAAAGGTATTCAGTAAGGTACGTGATGTACTGACTGATGATGGTACACTGTGGTTAAACATTGGTGATTCATATTATAATTATAGACCAGGTAAAGGTCAAGCATTGAATAAACAGAGTGTATCTAACACTAAGCAAGACTTACCTGATGAGTGTCCA
>Ga0098037_1000502_pt1 | contig 20087 bp, 18 predicted proteins | sample 5_EtaG_FD_75050 | JGI IMG/M metagenome (GOLD analysis project Ga0098037, IMG submission 75050) | Marine viral communities from the Subarctic Pacific Ocean - 5_ETSP_OMZ_AT15132 metaG | ecosystem: Environmental > Aquatic > Marine > Oceanic | place: Pacific Ocean | collected 2015-01-08 | reverse complement strand
ACCCATTCCATAGGTTGCTCGCTCCAAATCTCCAATTGTCTTAAAATATCCACTCATTTTAAATACCCCCCTCGTGCTTTGAGAAAAGACCATGAATCTCGTCCCAAGACATTTCGTTTACACGGGAAAAATCTTCACTAAGTTGACGGGTTGATTCCTCAATCGTCTGTGCCTTAGCGATTTCGTTGTTTTCCAAACTCTTCTTCAAAGAGGAAAGTTCCTCTCGTAGTTCGGAAAGTTCGCTTTGCGGGTTAAACTTGGCCTTAGCAATTTCTTGCTTTTCAATTTGAAGTTCCTTTGCATAGCGAGCCTCAAATTCAGCCTTAACCAAATCATATGCTCGGTCCTCTTCTCTTTCTGCTCGGAAAGCCTCGTAAGCCTTCTCAAGGTTAGAAGGGGAAAGGTCAAGAGTATCAACACCCTTTTTCTCGGCCATGTATTCAAGGGCTTCTTTGTCGTCCTCTTTTTCATAGTCTCCCATTTCCATTTCATCGCCATCTGCATAGTCTTCCATTTCCATGTCGCCCTGTTGCATCATTTCTTCTCTAGAACCGCCTCGGAGTTCTTTCTTCTCCTCATCGCTTCCGGCTTCGTCCTGCTTTTCCTCTTCTTCCTCTTCCTTGAGTAGAACAGTATTTTTCAGTTCTGCCATTACTTCGTTAAATTCGGCTAATGCCTTTTCAATTTCACTCATTTTTTTGTCCTCCTTAATTATATTAAACTTGGCTTCGGGATTAATCCCTTCTTCACAAATTGTGATTTCATGCAATTCTAACTTGTCAATTTCTTTATAACTTCCGATGTCGGGGTCATATTTATTGGCTTTGTTGATTGCCTGTCCTCCGATTGAAAAGGAACGAAGTTTTCCACGGCGAACATCTCTCGCCACTTCCTTTGCCTTTTCAATATCATTTCTTAACTTTATCACTACAAAAAAACCTGTATCATCTACGCCTGTTTTTAGGACTTTTCCTTTGGAATCTGTATACTTGTCTAAGACCTCGCCCACTTGAACATTAGAGTGGGTAATCATTACGTTTCGGAAACGGTCATTTTTCATAAAACCACTAGCCGCATCCCGAATTGCATTGAGAGTAATTTTATCGTTTTGCTTATCCACCACATCAACCGATGCGTAGCCAGCAATAACGCATTCGTTATTTTCCTTAAGAATGACAAATTCCCCACCATCGGTAGGTGAATTACCAAACATCGGAGTCCTCAACTGCATGATAATATGTTGGATAGTAGACTATATAAATATTTCTTGGTTTATACTAAAAAACCTTACATTTTGATGAATTTATCTGCCCTAGCATCATTTAAACCTTCATCGGAATCCTCCGGTGTAGGTTTTGTTTCATACCCTGTCCAAGCAAGCCACATTTTTTCTTCCTTAACAGGTAGATATCTAATGTGTAATTTAGATTGAATGTCCTTTCCATTTAGAATATATTCGTGGTAGCCGTGTCGCTGTGCGCCCAGCATTAGATTACCCTTATCAATTAACATGTCGTCTTGAATAACGGACACCAATTCAACCGGATATTTACCAGCCTCACCTAAAAAGTCATAGATGTTATCCTTTGATTCGATGTCCACGGCCCAATTGTTATCAAAATCTTCGTGCTTAATAGTGAAGTAAATTTTCTCATCCTTACCGAGCCACATCATAAACTCGGCTTCCTTCTCCTCCATTTTAGCAATACTTCTATCATCGTAGAAAAATCTATCCTTGCCCTTGATACCATAAGCATCACCGGCTTCCATTAAACGTTGCTTCATTTTTTTCATCCCGTCCTTATCACCAAACAAACGATTCATTAGGTCGGGGTCATGTTCTACCCCCCTTTTGTAAAGGTCTTGTAATGATTTCGTTCCCTGCTTAATCAGAATGTTTTGAACAAAAACCATGAATCTACCGTTGTCTTTTCCGTATGCCCTCTTAATTTGCTTTTTCCAAACTTCCATATCGGGATAGGCATTCTTAGCCATAAGGTTCTTCTCTTTGAATCCATGAAAAATTAAACCGTCCATGTTAGGTTCTATATTCATTTTTACGATACCATGAATACCGTCTGTAAGTGTGTAGGATTTTTTAAGGGCTTCTACCGTATAATCGGCTAAACTCTTTTTACCGTTCTTAGTTAAAAATTCTAAAGTAATTAGTTTATCGGATTCACTAACTTCGGGAATTTCGTGAAATTGTGCGTTGTATAAACTGAACCCCTTTTTCTCATTACCCATAACTTCGTCTACCTTAACACGAATAATTTTACCTTCGTCTACATTTACTTTAGTATTAGTGGTTTTACCAACCTCTGCATAAAATTTACCCTCGTATTCTTTTGCCTTTGGGGTGTTTTCGTCTACTGGTCCGACACCAACGATATATGTAAAGGAACTGTTTTTATTCTTTCTTTTTGATAGAACCAAAACATCTAGGTCAACTACTTTCTTCCACTTAATCCACTTAGGGTTTTTCTTTTTACCGATAACATAGGAAGACTTTGCATCCTTAATAACGACTCCCTCGGAGGTTGGATTCTTCATAATTTCCATAGCGTATTCTTCGATTTCTTCGTAAGAGTCCGCTTCTCTAGTATTTTGTTTGGTGGGGAATAAAACCACCTCGTTGGAAAGACCGCTAAATTCTCCAATTAAAATTTTCATCCGGTCTTCCATTTTTTCCATAGCGACTCTATCTTCGTCGTAGTGCATGATATCAAACACATGGATTTTTATATCCTCCTCCGACTCAACCTTTTTATTGATATGTGCTAGTGTATCAGCCCTAACGAGAGGTTCCCCATCTTTGTATAAGACAGCCTCGCCATCAAGAATGAAATCTTTCGTGTCCTTTTCCTTTAGGTATTTAACACACTTAGAAAATTTTGAAGTTATGTCATTACCGTTAAATGAATAAATGGTGATGTCCTTTCCCTTTTTATGAACTTGGACTCTTAGTCCGTCATATTTTTCTTGGATAATATATTCTCCTGTAAGGCCCTTAATTTCTTTCAAATCATCAATTGAAAAAATTCTATACATGGGTTTATTAGGGTCAATAAAATCCACTTTGTCTTCCTTTACAAGAATAGATTTTGTTGATAAAGCATCGTATAATTGCTTGGCCCTACCTTCTTTAACATTTAAGGTTTTATCCGAATAAAGAATATCGGTTTCTAAGTCGGGAAACATTTCTTGATAAAGGGGGTCCTTTAGCATATTTCTCAATTCAACGACTAACTCTTCCCATTCGTAGTCGTATGCTTTTGGGTTTTCAAAGGCAGATAAATAGGTCGCCTTGATTCTATTCGTCAAGGAGGTTTTATTTTTAGAAATAGAAAAAAAATTAGAATTCATGTTCAACCCTCACGCTTCATCGGAGGGAACAAATGCGGCTTCTTCGCTAACTCGGAGAGTGTGTTTTGCTCGTCGTAGTTTTTCCAAAGCAGTTTCTAAAGCGGCTACCAAATCCTTATCCTGTGAATCTTCCGGCATTTCAACACTTTCGCTTCGTGGTTCTCCTCTATCTTCTTCTTCACTCTTATAGAATAAATGTTCGGGCAAAAGTTTTTGTCCTCGGCTCTTTTTAACTTCTTGAACTGAACCGGCCTTTGCTTTAGCGGCCATTCTTTCAACGTCCATTGATTTTGGTTTGATTGCTTTATACTTATTTTCTTCACCAGTTTCGGCTAAAAGACCAAGTGCATTAGTAATCGTATATTCTAATTCTACTAAACGGGTTAATAACATCCGCTTGTCCCGTAAATCATCAGTCGGTGTTTCTTCTACCATACTCATAGTGTTCCCTCCAATTTGCCTACCAAGTCGTTTAATTCGGACCAATCCATCTTAGAGATAGAATCCATATTAGGAACAGGGTTAGAAACAGCCATAGCGGGGCGGGGGGTATGAACAACCATGCCCGACTTCATTAAATTCATGTTTGCATCCTTAACTTGCGTTTCTAGACTCTCAATTCTCGTAATCAACATTTTGATAATTTCTACTACTTCTTCCATTATTCTTCCTCTCCGTATACCATTCCGTATATTTCTTGATAAAGTTTCTCGTATCGCTTTCGGAGGTGGGCTAGTTTTTTGATGAGTTTAAGGTTTTCTTCGTCCAGTCCCTCTAACTCCTCCTCCTCCGATGATTCCACTACATCAGCCAATGTATTTATAAGTTTTGTTAGTTTAAGGTATTCCTCCCCAAAGTATTCTGTCGGTTCAGCGTCCTGTAAGAATGTTTTAACTCGTCGGCGTTCATCCTCCGGAAGGTCGGAAACCTTCATTTTGAACAGTTCGGGGTCAAGTTCAACATCGGTATCAAACGGATGAAAGTAAAATTTAGCGGTTTCTTCAATAGCAGGTTTTCTTGGGTCGGGTCTGCTAAACCTTTGTCCTGATGGTGAAATAGCCCTACCTCTATAATCTCGGTCCCTTAACTTTTTACCTCTAGGTTCCTTTCTTCTAAGTTGTTCAGCCACGGCTTCTAGACTACTATAAAACTCGTCTAAATTAATTTCCGAACTCAAGCCTTTGTTTTCAAGTCGTTGTTTTAATCTCTCTTCCTTTTTTCTGTCGGCCCTTGCTAATTTTTGAAATTCCACTACATCATTAATGGCTTCTTCACGGTCTAATTTATAACCTTCGGGTAGTTGTCTTCCAACCTCTTTAGGGGTAATAATTCCGCTAGAATAGTAAATAATGTCGTCCCCATTCGGACTTGTAAATACGAACCTTCTACCATTAAATTCGGGAAGGGGTAGTGGTTCAACCCTTTGTCTAGTATCGGTGGTTTCCGGTTCTTTATCAAAGAAAGAATCTTCCCCTCCGACAAGGTCTATATAATCCTCATCCAAATTAACTGTTTGAAAGGCATTTGCACCAGCCTTCATTAAAATTGCTCTAAAAATTAACTCTCCGTAGGTTGGACTACTAGCCCTCTCGGAAACAGTAGTCTCTAATTCTTCTTCAAGAGGACTATTTTTACTAAATAATGGGGCGGCTAATAAGTCTAGTGCGTGTTGTCCGTTGGGTTTTTTGAACGTTCTAGATAAATAACTAGCGATGCTTCCAAACGTCACTTGAGAGGGAACCCTACCAAGAGGAACCAACTTAGCGATTTCCTTTTTAATGTTAGGCCATTCCTTTTGAAATTCCACCAATTGCCCCTCTTCCGTGGTTGGTGTAGTGGCGGTGCGAAACGCTTGATTACCCTTCCTACCCGCATCTTCTCTAGTAGCGTCTAAAACATCTTCTGCGGTATTGGTCAATTTTTTCAAAAAGGACATTCTATCTCTCGTTTTTCTTTTGGGAATATTAATGTTAAAGGGAGCGGTTTCCAACACAGCGTCGTAAAAAGTTTGTAGGTTTTTCGTAAAACGACCACCCTCCAACTCTTTTTGTAATCTACTGATGGAAACATTAAGAATATTACCGTTCCTTTCATAGGTTGTCTTTAAACTCCTAATGCTGTCGTGGTCGTCCACTTCTAATTGTTCAGCACCAAGTTCGGCTTTGTCGGGAATAAAAGAAATATATTTGGAGGCGGTTCCTACATTAACAAATAGTCTTTTGGTGTTTCCTCTACCCGATGTAGTCGTCCTTTCTGTTCCGTCTTCACCCGTTTCTTTTTTCTGTTTTGTGTATTTCTGTTTTGAGGAATCAACCCTAAAATAGGGAAGTAATTTATCTAAAACCAAATCTACATCAATGAGTCTAAGTGGCTTGTTAATACCCTTGATAAAATCATGAAGTTCGGGGGTAATTAATTCACCGTTATAAGGAAGTCCTTGTTGAACCTTAGAAGCCTCTTCAACAATTTCGTTCACCTTAGAAGTAGGAAGTAAACCCCCCTCTTCGTTCCTTATATTTTCGTAAATAAACTTCCTTAAACCAAAAATAGGATTGACAAAACTCATACTATCACCTCAAACTTGTTTCCACTTCTTACTCATTTTTGGTCCACCTTGAACAAAGTCGGGGACCGTTGAGTTCTTTTCCCACTTTTCGGGAGGTGCTTCGGCAACACCAATAGCAAGGTCTTTATGCTTATTCTTGATTTCCTTTTTCTTCTCGTCTAATTTTTTTCTAATCTTTTCATTCATATTAATCACTCATCTTGTTGCATTTCATCGAATTTCGCCCTTCTCTTTCTTCGTCCTCTTCTTGCGGCGTTAGCAAACTTTGCATCAGAGGTCTGTTTACTACTAAAGTCTGTGTTTTTATAATCGGTCCCTAAATCAATCTTAATAATCTGCTCATATATTTTATCAGCGTGTTCCGCTACAAACCTTTTAACAAAATCTATATTCATACCGACAGACCTACCTTCGCTCAGTTTGGTGTTTAGAAGATTGAAATAGTCCGTAATAATTAGCAGGACATCTCTCTTATAAGCCCATTTTGATGCTTCAACACCTTCCAAAAATTCTAGTGTTAGATTACCTACTTTTGCCCGATTGTCTAAAATTGCTGGTTCTAGTAAAGACCTTAAAAATTCAGTAAGTCCCGGTAGAGGAACAAATGATTCCGGTCCCAAATATGCAGGTTTAAATCCATCACCCTCCGGTCGAGGATTATTTTTCCCACCCCATTGTAATCTGCCTAAAGTGTTTGTAAAATCTTGTTGTTGCGACAAAATCGGAAAGTTTGAGGAGGCGTCGGGACCACCAGCGAGGGCTGACCTTACATCTTCCGATAAAGGTTTCCTACCCAATTTTCCACCTTGAGTAGTTGCATAAGTATAAGCGTTATACAAGGAGTCCACATTAAAGCCTAGTTCTTGTTCTTGAGTAATCCCTCCCCTAACATCCGAACCGGGCATAGCCAAATTAACACAAGATGAGGGGCCAAAATTAAAATTATACTTTTCGTTCTCAAATTCATAGAGAGTGCCTACGTTGCTAACAGATATATCAAACGCTCCTATACAAGCCGAACCTCTTACCTTAGCACCAACACCACCGACACCAGCCGTTCTTTCATCTAAACTTACATAGATTGAATTACCCCCCTCGTTTACAATAAGATACAGCCCTCTTCTAGCACCAGTTAATGAATCATATAGCACGGGTTTGACAACAATTACATGGTCAGGAGACTTCCCAAATTTACCTATAACATTTAGGAAAGCATTAGAAAGTTCGGTTGGGTTTCTATCGCTATAACCGGAACTTCCGCTTTGAAAGTCCTGTGGTGTAAGGACTCTAGAAATAACTTTACACATTTCTACATAAAAATCATCGTCAGCGTTAATATCAATTTCAAACTTTTTAGTTTGTTCACGCCTTCGGGGATATTCAACTTCTGCCCTTTCTAACCTAATACTTGTCGGCTCAATACCGCCCAAGGGAAGGACCCCGACGGCGGCGATACTATTGCTAAATATGAAATCAAAACGAATTGGTCTTTCTAGCATATATGTTTTCTCATTGATAAAAAAAGTATAAATGAACTTTTCGCGACCAAGAACGCCCCTACTCAAGTCATTTCCATCTTCCCACGTATACCTATCTCCCCTAAAATCATTAACAACGTTCTTCATATAATTTTTTAAATGAGGTGCGTAGAATTTTTCAAATACATAATCAATGTCATCAGCATGAAACACTATTCCATTTTTTTCGTCAAATATTTCTAGGGGTGTTTTTCCCACAGCATATTTCGCAAGGGTTTCAACATCTTTAGACTCAGGCCAAGAACCAATTATTGTGGATTTCGCAAATTTAATAAGGAAACGGTCTTGGACTTCACTTCGGTTGCTTGGAAAATGTCTTTGCTCATAAAGCAGTTGAACGGTACTCATCGTTAATTGTGCGTTTGGCATAAGACCCCCAAATTCCATATAATCGTATATTTCTTCGTAGTCTCCGCTAAAAATATTCTCCATCCCTTTAATCTCCGACGGAACCGATTTATTAAATTGATAACCCCTCATGCGTCCCGTTGGGGTATAATATCCCGGTAAGCCGGAAACGACAGCAGTATTTAACATATTATATACGGGTGTCGAAATTCCTCTAGACTTTATCTGTTTTAAACTCAACGGGCGAGAAAATCCCCTTACCCTAAAATAAGAACCCACTAGGTCTAAAAAAGCCTCTCTAATATCTGTAAAAACGGTTTCATCTAACGGTACTGCGGTTTCATTTATGGCTTCTAGCGCGCTATTTTCTAAATCCGATGCGGAATCAATAAACTCCGATAATTTTTTTTCGCCACGTTCACCATCGGATAATAGTACATCATGCAAGTGAATATCAACAGACATCGGTTCCATTTTTTGTGCATCTAAATTATAAGGAACCTTCCTTTTTCCTCTCCTGTATATGAATTTTCTAAATTTAGGAAGTAAGTCTTTTATAGCGTCGGCGGAAAAATATTTTTCAAAACCATTACTAAAAAAATCAGGAAGTTTTGTATTTTTGCTTTTAGTGTATCTGTCAAAGGTGGGCTTAAAGTTATACTTGACAGTAAATAGTGGACTCTTCAGGTCTTCTACCTCTTGAAACAATTTTTCCGAAGACAGTACATCTTTATTTGGTACAAAAATAATCTCAAAGTTTCTAATATCAACTTTCTCTTCCTCATTTATTTTTTTAGCAAAAGATTTAATTTGTTCACCAATTTCTTTAATAAAAGAATCATCTATTGCAGCACCGCTCGTTTTTAATTCCCTAAGAGTTATCTTCGCAGAACTACCAATACCCCTTTTTGAAGTTTTGAACCCTAAATTTTTTACGATATTATAGGGAAATGATAATTTAAATTCGATTCTCATTAAGTCAAAGGAATAGGTGTTTCCCCCTCTAAGTGTGTTAATGAGTTTGGGTTTAGAATTACTAATTTCATTATTCATCAAATAATAGTAGTCGGCGGGGTCAATGGTATAGAATAAAATATTTTCGTGGGCGGCTCCCCCCATCCCTATATTTATTAGTTCTCTATTTGTTTTTTCAAGATAAATATCATACTTATCCAATAACGCCCGTGCCTCTTCTTCCGACATTAAACCTTGACCCTTAATAATCATCACGGAATCCTCCTTTCTGTTCTGCTATCAACGTTATTATTTCCTGCCTCTTTGGGTAGACCACTAAATCTCTTCGGAGGACCCTTTTCCATAGTGGTTTCACCAGCAACTTGGGCCTTAGAGTTTCCGGTCATTAAAGCCTGTTCCTGTAATTGTCCTAATTGTGACTGGTCAATATTTGTTCCTGCGTAGGGGTCTGTTTCAATTTGCTTATTCTCGGACTCAACATCAACATCAATCAGTTCCTTAGCGGGGAACTTCTTAAACACGAAGTCTCCGTCCTCGTTCATATCAACCTCAAACCCTAGATTTTTCATTTGAATGGCTAATTGCATTTCCATTTCCCTTCTTCGCATTTCAGCCATTTCGTCTTCTTCTTCACTTCTCAATAACTGAACCTTCCAATCTGTGATACCAAACTGCGCCATCAAGAAAGGGAACATGTATTTGTTATACACGCTTTGAGCCTTTTCAATTGCTCGATTTGTCACTAAAATTTGCATACCTTCGTTGTTAAGACCGCCGCCAGTTGTAGTATCTCCAACGAAAACATTGCTTACCCCGTAGAAGGAAGAAACTCTCGTTCTTAAATCGTCCTTGACATTGATGTAATCCATTTCTTTAATTGTGTTCGTAAAAGGAACCCATTCAACAGAACCTCTAGAACCACCATCGGTTTCAATACCCATAATTGGGGTGTAGTGGGGGTCTCTTTCTAACTTCTCCTTTACACCCTTCCAATACTTCACTAAGGATTCCATGTTATTTGTTTGCACGGCTAGAATACCTCTTGGCGTTCTAGCCTTTGTGTAAAGGGTACTAATATAACTCTCCATAGCGGAAAGAGTAAATATGTGATTAAATAGTGTAATAACGGGTGGGTGTCCGTAAAGCCTTGAAGGTGAATATTTACTAAAATGAACCACCTCTCCGACGATGTAGTTTTGTTCATTTCCGCCGGATTTGTTCACAAATTCAATCGGATGCATACAACCCCCACATAAGCCACATTTATCATATTTGTCTTCACTAATGAAGTCTCTATGTGTAATACAGGTATACCGAGAATGCCCTCGGTCTCCGTCTTCGTCCACTTCAATATGAATCGTTGTTGGGTCGCCACGATAAATTTCGTTAATCTTAGACATAACAATTTGTCCAGCCTTGTCCAAATAATAATCTTTAACCAAAATTAAATACGCATCATCTATAATATTCATGTCTGTTTCTAATTCCTTTAACACGTCAATAAACATTTGATGTGAAGAGTTAATGTAGCCCTCAAAGAAATCGTGTGCGTATTTCTTTTGAGATAGGTCGGGTCTTTTTAAGTCGGTTGAACCACAATTAACGCATTGTTCTACATTCTTATGGTGTTCGTGTCCGCAGTTATTACACTTTAAATCAAAGGCCTTAACCCATTCATAACCTCGGCGGAAAATTTCCGTTTTCAATTGAACTAGGCAAGTCCTAACAACAGTTGAGTTCTGCGCCATTTGATAAAGGTATTTTCCAGCGTAGTGCTGTGGAAGTCTGCGCTCTTGAATACCCATATTATAGACTTCATCGTTGGACGGAGTAGGGGTTCTCCTACGAATTAAGTTTCTAAGACTATCTCGTAATCCCATGATTATTCCTCCTTAACGATGGAGTCGCTGGTATTCATATAGTCCCAACGGGAGTTCTCCCTGTATTTGATGATGTCCTCTTCTTGTATATTATACTTTTGCAGTTCAATTTTGTTTGCCGCATCCTTCCAATTTTCCCATTTGATGAGTTTGAAAATTTCTTGAAGGCGAGGCTTGGCCCAATCTTCCTTTCGGAATTTCTGTTTAATCATAATCGCTTCTTGAATTAACCTGCCCTGCTCCTTCTTCATTCGGAGGTGGGGAATGGTTTTATCTAGCAGTTTGGTAATATCCCCTTGACTATAAAAATTTAATCGGTGCTGGCTTCGGTTATTTTCTCCAACCTTTTGGTCAAGGTGTAAGCGTCCGATTTTTAATTGGTTTTCCATCTCCTTGAAAAAGGCCTTGCCTCGGTCGCCAGTAGCAATCATACCAACACGGGGGGCGTATTTTGCATCCATTGTGATGTAGCCGTCTGAATCAATGAACCCAGCAACATAGGAATATAGGTCCTTTTTAATGGCATCACTAAAAATATAATATTCACCACTAACATTAATTGCTTGAACTTTCTTGAGCATTTTTGAAATTGTTTGTGGTGTCGTTGAGCGATGATAAGTTGGGGGTAAAAGAGAATGAATAGTATTGCTGGTAATACCCGGATTATTACAAATGGTCTTAACTAACATGTCCTCTAGAACCTGTTGACGAGGCTTTCTAATTGACTGATGGGAAATTTCCTTTAGTATACTCTTGATTTCTTTCTTGGAAGACTTAAGTTTAATTACGGCTGAGTTGTATTGCTCCCCGTAATCAAGCGATGATTTTTCAATATCAGCCTCCCACATTTTTACCAAGTTATCAATAATTTTTTGACGAGTCTCGCCGTCCTTGATATGATAGAACTTCTTCATCATTTTGATGTTAGGGGTAAGCATTCTCACGGACTTCTTAAATGGTTGAAGCCAATAAACAGAATCCAGCGACTTATCTAAATGCTCGGTATAAGCCTTAATCAAATGGTTGATAGTGGAAGCCATTTTTTCTCTCGGCTTACCCTTTAGGGTTCTTCTCATGTAGCGAAGTTCCTTTACTACTTCGGGGACGGTTTTTTCCTCAATGAGAAGTTCCTCCGGCATTTTGGAAATATGTTCTCTAGCGTCGGTGAAATTAATTTTTAAATTTGCTGAAATGTCTTTAATTACTTCTGTTTCATCGTGGCATTGGTATCGTAGCCAAGAACGCATAAACGCATCGGAGTCTTTGTTTGCAGTAGAAAGTAATTCTTGTTCCTTTTCATCCTTAACTCGCTTTGCTTCCTCAAGTTCTTCTAGTTTTGCTCTTAGTTCTTCCGTGTTAATTTCTTCTTTGTTAATAATTAATTCCAAAAATACCACCCCCTAGGTTCATGGTTGGGCCTGTGCTGGCGAAGATGCCCTCGTCTTCTATTTCAATAAATGTATCGGTGAATGTTTTTGTAGCGTAATTAGCCAAAGCCAATCCAATGACTGTATCGTCGTGTGCGCCTAACCCTTCAATTCTTCCACTATTTCCAATACCAAAGGCCTCCAACTCTTGAATGATTACGTTAGAAACCTTTCTATCCTCGTCGTTTTGATATGGAAGAAGAATTTTATTATTCTCAAAGTTCATCTGTAAGTTAAGGATAATTTCTTCCTTCTTTTTTCTACTCATGGTGAACTCCTTAACGGGAAAGTCGGAAATATCTCGGAGTTCCATAGCGAAGGATTTGGCGAAGGTATTTGTTTCAATCATCACAATTTCCGGTGAGAACCTTTGGCATAAATCGGAAATGCGGGTAATGTGTGAACGGAAGTCCATGTTCTTTTCCCGAACCATGTGAACGACCTTTTTATTCAAGTCTTCGTCCACCTCAAGAACAAGCATGACGGTGTAGTCTCCATTAATGCTCATAGATGGGTCGTACCCTATGTAGTATTTAAAAGCCTCGTTGTTTGCGTGGTATTGTAGGGAAGAAGTGCGGTCTTTTGCTTTCTCCACATGTTCTTTTCCAAACAACATAGTGTTAGAAGAAATAGGAATACAAAGGTATTCTCTTGTGAATTTAGAGGAACCGATTTCTCTTCTGCGGCGGTCCAATGAGTCAATATCCCAACGGGAGGGCCAAAGTGCTTCACCTGCTTGATTAATGGCCGGATAACGCTTTACATCATACTCGGTGTTTTCCTCCAATTCAGCGAATATATCCGTGTAGGTGAAGGGTGTTCCAATCATTCTCAAAGAGGAGGTGTGGTGGAGGGTAGGAATCATATCTCCCCAAAACCAATCTGCTACTCGCTGAATGGCGGTCATAGAGAACTCCTTCATCGGGTCATCAATGATAATTTCATCGGGGTGAAGTCCTCGGATTTGAGAACCAACCGACCTTTCAACGATGCGGTTCCCATTAGTTAGTTCCATTCGGCCAACGGCCCAACCCTGTTTAGGTTTAAACTTCTTTAAGGCGGGAATCGTAGAAAACATTCTATCAATGTCTTTCATGTGAACCATTGTTTGTTTTTGGTTAGAAGAGATGTAAATAATTTCGTATGGGGGTTCTTGGAAACATAATTGAAATATACACCACGAGTGGAAAAAAACTGATTTACCGTGGTCCCGTGAACAAATCGTAACGGTGCGTTGGGTGGATTGAACACGCTCAAGCCATTCCCTGTGGAACGGAGCCATTTCAAAACCTAGAACTCTAGTGAAGAAATATTCAAAGTTGCCTTTGGAGGCTTTCATGTCCATCTCGGTTAGTAGGTCCATTATTCTCCCCTCTCCTTTTTACGCCTATAATTTTCTCTTTTTTGCCGATTTCTTTTTTCTCTAAATTCGGGGTCATTAACAAGCCTTTCTCTTAAATATTCTCTATTTCTACGCCTTTCTTTTTCTCTAAATTCGGGGTCATTAGCAAACCTTTCTCTTCTTTGAAGACTTCTTTTTTCTCTAAATTCGGGGTCAGCCTTTCTTTTTCTGTCTCTTTCTCTTTGTCTTTCTCTAACTTCGGGGTTATTAGCATACCTTTCTCTATCTTTGCGATTCTTATTTTCTCTAAGTTCGGGGTTATTAGCATACATTTTTCTTTGTTTCTGTTTTTGTCTTTCTATATTATAGTTTGAATTTATTTCTTCCAATCTTTCTAATAATTTTTCATATTGTTTTGATTCTACCAAATTTATAAGTTCTTTAAATTCATTTTCAGTAATAAATTCTGTTAATTTACCCTGACTAAGCCCTTGTCTTAAACTTTTAGAGGGAGTTAACATTTTAGCATCTGCTGTTGGAATACCAAATACCTCTACAAGAAACCTTTCAAAATCACTCGTCTTCAAAATTTCCCAAGCCTTTTTCATAGAATTAACAGTCATAATAACACCCTAGCGAAAAAGCCCTCTAACCTTGTAAATAACATTTTTACTTACACCTAATTGAACCGATAACTCATCAAAGGATTTATTTTGGGAATTAAGAATAGTTTCCATGTCCTTTACGTAAAGGTCTACCCTGTCTTCTTTTCTAATTAAATCCGAAACAGTATGCACATCATCAATATTAGCCAAATCCAAATGCGCCCTATAAACAGAAAGACCGTTTGTCCTTCTCATAATATCCACGGCTTTCAATAGAGAGTTTTCTATGTCGTCCGAATCACCCGTGTTAAGAATATCTCTTAGGAAGTTTCCGGTAATTTTTCTTTTGATGCTACCAACAATAGAGGTTTCCTCATCGGATAGACTTTCCAAGAAATCTTCATTTTCTAACTCCGGTAGAATATTTATGTGTTCGTCTTTGATTTCGGCGTTGGCGTATTCCTGAATCTGCTTACCCGAAAAGGTTAACTGTGTTGCTCTTTCTAAATTTTGCATAGCGGCAAACTCATAAATAATTCTACCCAGCGACTCGGTGATTTCATTCTCTAGTGTAGTTCTGTCGGCTCTAGTAGCACCTAACGACAGATTCATTAGAAGAAAGGCTTGGACGCTATTTTCCGACTGTTTAATTAATCCTCTAATATCAGCCGTAGCCCCCTTCCTTAGTCTGCTAAAAAGACTATTTAGTGATTCCAATTCGGACAAATCAACGGCGGTGAACGGATATTTTGCTACCTGTTGAGAAAGGACGGAACCTTTCTTTTTCTTAGCGGCCCCGTAAGCAGACTTAAAAGAAACAAATGCACCGCTTTTGATATACGAAGGATAGTCCCTGTTGAAGAAATAACGATAGTCTACATCTGTAATGAACATTTTGTATACGAATTCTAAGAATGGACCAAAGTTATTTTCTCTAATCGCAGAAAGAGAACCCGGCATACTTGGGTATCTAGCCCCTAGAGCGGCTGATTGACCACTACCGGTAGTTCCTCCCTTGGGAATATTCTGCACGAACTTTTTCTTTCTACCTTCCACGACAGTTCTATTAATGGTTTGTAGTAGGCCAATCATCTCGGAGTTTATTTTATCCATTAACATTGAGTAAGAAGTTTCAATGGGTTCTTGAGTTAGGGTAAAATTAATTAGATGCGTATTTTCCCCCATTTCCATTCCCGATAGTTTTTCTTGAAGTTGTAGTTTTCTGTTAACTTCTTCAAAGTCAATATCACCGAAGGCTTGACTTCCCTCTTGTTTGACGGGAATTTTAATTATTTCTACCTTGTAATAAGAAAAGGTGAAGCCCCCAGCGATAGGAACACGGGACATTTCCGATGCGTGGTTATCAAGCATCGGCAAAAAGTAAGATTCCTTGTTATCCACCAAAGAAACATAGTCGTCTATTGCGTCTTCTACTGCCGACGATAAATAGTCAAGCGAGGTTGGATTAAGGTCGCTAAGTTCTTTCGGGAGGAATGTTTGAATTTTGGTCTTTAAGTCGGAAATAATTTCTCCTTCCGGGGCGAGGTAAATAGCGTCTCTTTCTAATAGATTCAAAAAAGTTAATGGGTCAAGGGAATTTGAAATCATTTCTATTTCTGCCTCGTTATCCTTGGCATTTTCATCAACCCAACCAACAGTTCCCGTTTCTCTACCAAATTCATCTCTATTGACATCTCCGCCCTGTTGGAAATCCTTTCCGAAAACTTCCTCAAACTCCTTACTAGGCGTCATACCCATACTGATTAGAAGAATTTGACTAGCCATTTTCAATAAACCATAATTGCCACCAGCCTGTTCAAAGTCAGCGTCAGTATGTTTGATAACAATACATGGGAGTTTTACTTTACTAAAAGCGGAGTTAAAACTCTTCACCTCTTCGTCGGATAGACTAATAGGGATTGGTTTCTGTTCATTGAAATTTTTGTAGTAGGTAGCCCAGTAGTCGTAGATTTCTCGCTTACCTTTGAGAGACTTGATATCTCTAATTGTAATTTTTTCTGCAAGAGTTTTAAACTGATTTCCCCGTGAGGGTAGGTCTTCATCACCAGCAAAGAACCTTTTAATTGACTCAAATAGGGTAGCAACGGCTTCATTCATTTGCCCCAAGTCTTCTGCCTCGTCTTCCTTAAGGGTGTAGGAGGCGGGAATATTATTGATTTCTTGAGAGCCATAAATCATATCGTAAATCATTTTGCCCCTTTGATAAAAATTTCCCGATTCGGGTTCATCTCCCTTGGGGGGTGTATAAGTCGCTGTTCTAGGAAATTCTAATAACTCAACGAACTCTATTCCGTAAATTAATGAACCCACGGCATTGTAATACGCTATCGTATTAAAAGGTCCTTCTTCGTCATAAATTTTGTTAGGGTCGTTAGAATCTCTCACTTCCATTTCAAGGGTTTTGCCCCTCAAAATATCTACTTCTCCATCGGCCTCAAGGGTCCGACTTTCTTCTATTGACGGGTATTCTTCAAACATTGGTATCATCCTCTAATATATCTAATTCTTCTAAAAATTCAAGTGCGGGTTTGCCCCCTACTGATTTAAAACTTATAGTGGGGCGTTCATACATGAGCCTTAATACTGAATTAAATTCTCTTACCATCCCCTTTCTTAATGCGGTTATTCCTTTTACAAGTTCAGTATTAAGGTCGGTTTCCACTTTATCCTGCTGTTCATCGGTTTCTATTTCGCTAAGGGGGAGAACATTTAATTCGTAGTTTTCATCAAATAATCTAATGAAGCCCACCAGAGAAGAGAGAGTTTTTTCCGGGGAAACTCCTACTTCAAAGTTGGGTGTAAAACCCCTACGAGCAGAAGCCCTGTAATATGCTAAAAGTTCCCTATCACCGCTAGCCCTCAAAGCCCTACTCATTCTTTTGCTTTTTGGTCTAGCCATGAACGCTTCTAATCTATTGCCGAACCCTTCCGTGTCCTTATCCCTAACCCATTCTTGGTAAGGCTCATCGGGTTTTTCGTAGTCATAAAAGTCTCTCAACATTCTCCCGGTGGGGACCAAATCTCCTGCACCCAACCTAAACCTACCTTCGGTTTCGGTTTCTCCTCTACGAGAAATCAAGTTAGCATATAGATTTAAAAATTGGATTCCCGTCTTCCTTGAAGACTGGGCAAATAATCTCCTAACAAAAGTAGTTAATGGAATTATTGCGAACTGTTCTAATTCAACAATAGGCTTACTGGTGCTATTTGTTATGTCGTTAGAAGAAATTATTAATTCTAAAAGGTTTTGTAAATTATCGCCACTAGAAAGCATTTCACCTCTAAGGTCGCTCGCCAATAGTTCATTGAACAGATAATTTTTCTTTGGTTGTGATTGCTCAACACCTAGAACCTTTCTAATCTGTTCCTGTCGCTCATCGTCTATGTCTCCCGTCGGTTCTAATAGTTTTGATTCTTCCTCGGTTCTATTAACAGAAGAAATAATACTAGCGTATTCTGCAAGTAGGCCCTGTTTTTCAAAGAAAACGTAGGTGTTTAGCAGGGGCCTAAATTCTTGACGGACAAATCTATCGTAGAGGTCTTGGGCGTTTTCGGAAAACCAACCCTCAAGGGATTTATTTTCCATGTCATACATTTCTCGCATGGTTTTTGTGGGGGCGGAATTTGGCCCCTCAACACCTAACTTACCTAATTCAATAATTAGGGCGTTATCTAAAATGTTTTGTAATTTGTCTAAAATATCTCTAACGACTTCTGCACGCCTCTTTTCGTCTAACCTTTCGGTAAAGTCCTCAGCGTAGGAAACCAAATCTTCCTCGGGACTACTTAAAAGAATTCTAATCTCTTCTAGTATTTTGGGGGTGATTTCATCAAAGTCAATTGAATATTCTTTCTGCCTGTCGGCTCTTGCTAAGGCACTACGAAATGCTCGTTGAGCCGACATGCTAATCATTGAAGGAGAACAACAAATAGCGGGACCGCAACCAATAATGCTGGTAGGGCCTTCTTTAAAATTGCTTTATACTTTGCTTCGTCTTCTTCACTAATTAATCCCAAATCTTCTGCGAGTTCCATTAAGTCCTCGGCTTCTTCTGCGACCTTTTCAAGTTTTTTCTCAACAGTCATGATATCACCTTAATTGGGTCTAAGAGGAATCTCGTATATAATACTTTTTATTATTCTTCTCTTTTAGGACCCCTTACTCCCCTTCTAGGTTGTATTTGAGTTCTCCGTCGTCGCATTCTTTGTCTTCTTTCGTTAACTCTAGGTTGTGTAGGTTCGGGTTGTCTAGGTTCGGGTTGTTCTTCGGGAAGATTAGCCATAAAGTCTGCCATTGATAAATTATTTCTTGCTAGGAGTTCGTTTAGATTAATCCCTTTAATTTTAGCAAGTCTTTTCATATCTGCTAAGTTTCTCAGTTTCCCCTCAATCATTCGGTAGCCGGGGTTTCCTTCTTCTAAACTTCTTTTGTATTGCTCGGAAGAAACTCTTTCTTCGTCCTCTTCAATCGTGGGGACACCCAATGATTCCTTCGGGGTATTGTCGGCGTAGAATTTTTCTATTCTTTCTGCTACTTCTAAAATTAAATCGTATGTCCCCTCCGATTCAAAGTTAGTTCCCAAAACTAAATTAGGACCTAAGTTTCGGGAGGAAATAGAAATAAGTTCGTGTGGTTCTTTTTCGTTTCCACTACCTCTAAACTTGATATCTATGTCGTGTAAGGATGCGCTATTTCTATCTCTCCACGAGGCATTGATTCTCCTACCGTTAGGTAAAGCATACCCCTTGATGTTGATTTTTGAGGCTTCTGTGGCTCGGTCGCTGCTCACTCTAAACTCACTCAAAACTACGGGTCTTAGTTCTGTTCTTAGTTTTTGTTTGAAGTGTTCAATGCTTTTAACTTTCATCATTTCCCCATCGGGAGTTTTAATTTTTAAAATACTAAACCAATTAGACATTAACTCCATCTCCCTGTAATTCGAGGCGGCGCATCTCTTCTAATTGGTCAAAAATAGCCTCGTAGAGGTGGCCGAAATCCTTGTGGTGCATTTCCGGCGAGGGATATAATAGCGAGTAGTAAGAATTCATGGGGTCTGCAATTGGATTTCCTTTGTTATCTAGTTTTTCAAATATATTAGGGTCATTTAACATACCCATAATTTTTTGAAAAAGGCGTTCTGCTAGAGGTCGGTCCTTTTTAGAAATATATTGCCTCGCTAGTGAAGTGTTGTGAAAGTGGGTAAATTGGTTAATTAGGTGTTCTAAATGACCCAAGCGAAGTTTAACAATGTCCCACCATTTCACCTTCTCATCTCCTTCATTGGACAGGTATCTATATTTTGAATATGGGATGGAGAAGGTGCGGGTAAGTCCATTGGGCAGAATTTCAATTTATCGCTTTGGTCAAAGTATCTCTTGCATTTGGGACAAGTGCCTGTGTAGACGATTTGTTCGCCTACCTTGACAATTTGAAACCATGACATTTAAATCACTTTCTAATAATTAATTGGGTTCCCTCTTCTTCTATTTGGAAACCACCCGCATTTTCAAATTCTCTTTTAGCGGCCTGAATCATTTGTTCCTTAGTCATGGGAGGTCGCTTTTCCTGTTGTCTTCCATTATTAATTGCCCGAAAACCCAAGAGATAAACTAAACCTCCTTCTCTTTGTAGTCGGCCTTTAGTTGGTCCCGTTCCACCTATTGCGTCCCTAACTTGTAGAACGGCAATTTGTCCTTCGTAGCCGGGTTTTCCAAACGCTTGATGATTATTCAAATATCTAATAAATTGACGAGTATATCCCATTACGCTACCGTCCCTAGTGGGGTCATTTCTTACTTCATCCGTTCTGTTCTTTCTACGAAAAAACGGAGCCTTTTTCATTTCCGATTTTAAAATTTTTTTCCATGTCATTTTTCTTCCCCCGTTACAAAACACTTCTTTGTTTTAGATTCTTTCTTATCTAGTTTTTCCGACTCAGCATTAAACCACTCATCCAGCAGAACACACCTCGTCATTAATTACTCATCCTCACTAATACTATATAAATTATTCCAAATT
>Ga0098037_1000494_pt1 | contig 20221 bp, 33 predicted proteins | sample 5_EtaG_FD_75050 | JGI IMG/M metagenome (GOLD analysis project Ga0098037, IMG submission 75050) | Marine viral communities from the Subarctic Pacific Ocean - 5_ETSP_OMZ_AT15132 metaG | ecosystem: Environmental > Aquatic > Marine > Oceanic | place: Pacific Ocean | collected 2015-01-08 | reverse complement strand
GATAAGTTTGATTTACTTCAAGCTGCTAACGACCTTAAAGGTATTGAGTTAATAGACTATACATTAGCATCAAGCATGGACTCTACCATATCTTACATGCATAACACCAAAACATGTATACTATACCTTAACAACGGTGTTAAAAGAAAAGTTGTTAAATCGTTATGTGAAGACGTCCTTGTCAATATTGATGAGCGGGATGTCGATGAACACATAACAACTATTGAAAAGTCCCTTGTTAATATCAACAAAGCTGAACAAGGCTCTATCGTTGCTCTTAGTGAGCATTTGCGTAATACAATCAAAGTTATTGAGAAGAATTCACTATCATCAGGTATGAGCGGTATTCCTTCAGGCTTTTCGTCTATAGATAAATTTACAGGCGGTTGGCAACCTCAAGACCTTATTATTGTAGGCGGTGCATCATCTATGGGTAAAACTTCATTTGCCTTGGCTCTTTCTGCAAACGCAGCTAAATACGGTCATAGCTCTGTTATATTTTCTTACGAGATGTCTACTAGTCAACTTGTATCAAGATTATTAAGCAGCGAAACTGAAATTGACAACAGGTATCTAATTAAAGGTACAATTAATGATGAAGAGTGGCGTAAAATTCATAGCGCCACTGGTTCTTTAGAAAAACTTCCTTTATATATTGACGAATGCAGCAGTACAAGTCTAAGATACCTGTTGAATAAGATTCGTCAATATGTAATTACTAAGGACGCTAAACTTGTAATGATAGATTATCTTCAGCTTGTAAGCAACATTGTTAAAGGCAGGAGCAGAGAGCAGGAGGTATCTATCATTGCAAGGTCCTTAAAGAACATTGCTAAAGAACTTAATATTACTATTATTGCTTTATCACAACTGTCACGTGGTGTAGAAAGAAACGAAGGTTGCAGACCTATGTTATCTAACTTACGCGAATCAGGTGAAATAGAGCAAGCAGCAGATGCAGTAGTCTTTGTATATAGACCAGAGTATTATGGTTTTGAAGGAGACGCACAAGGCAACAGCACAAAAAACAAAGCTGAAATTATATTTGCTAAAGGTAGAAATATTGGTATTGGTAGTAAATGGTTACGATGGATAAATTATCTTACTAAATTTGAAGAGTTAGAAACAAATAACTTTGTTAATAATTATTAATTACTTATATTTGCATAGGAATGAAAAGCTCTGAAGATATAGTAAATAAGGTAAATAAGCACTTACCATACGAAAAGCAATTGATACGTAATGTTGTTAATAAAACATTTAGCGAATTAAAAGAAAGAATCAGCAAGGGAGACAAAGTCATGTTACGAGGTTTTATAAAGTTTGTTAGCACATCTAATAAAAAGACTGAAACCTATGACATTGACGATTATAAACAATTAAAATCAAAAAGCAAGTGAAACCAAACATTATTATTGTAGGTAAAAGTGGCTCGGGTAAGTCCACTTCATTAAGAAATCTTAACCCAAAATCAACAGCAGTACTTAATACAGAAAGAAAACAACTTCCGTTTAAAGGAGCTAACAACTTCTTAAATGTACCTGTACCAGACTTAAACACATTTAATGCAGCGTTTAAGAAAGCAATGGAGTCAACAGAAATTGAAACTATTGTTGTAGAATCTTTTACAAGTCTTATTGAAATGATATATCGTGAAGCTGATATAAGATTTAAAGGTTTTGATGTGTGGTCGTTTTACAATAAAGAAATTGACCGTATACTAAACATGTCTAAAAACACAGATAAAAATGTAGTGTTCTTAGCTATTGATGGTGCATACGAAGGAGATTCTGGTATACAAGAAAGATATGTAGCTGTAGATGGTAACAGATGGAAGAAACGTGTTGAAAAAGAGTTTGTTGTATGTTTATATACTGATAATCATAATAGCGATGAGGGTATGAAATACAGATTTAGAACTCAATCTCAAGGTAATGACTCAGCAAAAAGCCCAATGGGTATGTTTGAAGAGTTATATGTAGACAATGACTTACAGAAAGTTATTGAAAAATGTGATGAATATTATAAGTAAAAAGTAAATTATGTTTGACAACTTAAATGACGTAGAAGTTAAAGAAACTGTTAACTATCTACCTGCAGGCGTGCATGAAGTAAAAGTAGTAGAGATTAAAACATCTGCTCAACGCGATGGATACACTGGTACACCGTACACAGAGTTTAAAGTATCTAATTCAAATGGCATAGCTTATCTTAAAATGAGCGGTGCTGATAGCAACACAAGTGAAAATGCTATAAGAGTTCGTAAAGAAATCTTTAAAGGGTTTTTACAAGCAGCTGGTGCTAAAAACTTTAGTTCTATACCTATGGCTTGCAAAGAAACAATTGGTAATACAATTAATGTTTGTTTGGGAGAAAGAGAATACTGGACTAATGATAAAGATACTGGAGAACCTCTTATAAAGAGTGTAGTAGAGTATCGTTTTGCTAACTCACAAGGTAAACCTATTACTTGGATGGATAAATACAATAAAAAGTTATCACCTGCTGATATGGCTTCTTACAATGCAGCTCTTGATGCTTTTAAAGGTAGCAACTTTACCCAACCAACGGATGATTTACCGTTTTAATATATAATATGTAGTGACCTATGATGGTTTCTTTCATACCTTTTTCGCAATTATTTTACTATAACTTGATTAGGTCACTACTTATATTATGAAACTAAAACATATAGCAAAAGCACTCGATAATAAGTTACATTTTGCTGATAAAGAAAGGCTTAATCAAGACGTATTAAGACACGAAGGCAAAACAGTAGAAGTAACTATATCAGAGTATAAGCCTAAAAGAAGTGGACAACTTAACCAATATTACTGGGGAGTAGTAGTTAAATTAATATCTGAATACACAGGTTATACAAAAGAAGAAACACATGAATTACTTAAACAAACGTTTCTTAAAAAGAAAATACTTGTAAATGATGAATGGTATGATACTACACATAGTACTACTAAATTATCTAACAAACAAATGTTAGTTTTTATTGAACAAATAAAACAATGGGCAGCACAAACATTTTCTATATATATACCAGACCCTCATGAAAATAAATAACGACAACACAATATTTATACCTGGCAATGTACCTTCAAGTAAAAACAGTAAACAATGGACAGGTAAAATGCTTATACACAGTAAAGCAACAAGAAATTATATAAGAGACACCAAAGAGTTTTATAGACACTGGGAAGAATCTTTTAATAATCAGGTGTTATTACATACTACAACTGATATAATACATGTTGACTTTTATTTTATAAGAAGTAGCCGTCGTAAGTTTGATTATATAAATCCAGCACAAACAGTACAAGACCTTATGGTTAAATACGGTTGGATAGAAGATGATAATTGTGATATAATTGTACCACATTTTAGTGGATACCACGTAGATAAAAATAACCCAGGAGTATTAATTAGAGTTTTAAATATGGAAGACGAAAAATCAATTATGTGGGGCTGGAATGAGCCTGAACGAATGAGAAGTAAGCAGCATATAGAATTTCTTTTAGAACAGTACAATAGAAATAGAGCTGCGCATGAACATGTGCATACTATGGATGAATTAAATAGAGCATTATTAACCGAAGAAATAAACGCATTAAGTAATGGCAAGGGAAACACACAAAACAAGACTACTTGATTATCTAAAAAAGTATGGTAGCATAACATCATTAGAAGCTATCAGAGATTTAGGTAACACAAGGTTATCTGCAACTATATATGTACTAAAAGATGAAGGGCATAATATAGAAACAGAAGACGCAAGAGTAGCAACAAGATGGACAAACAAAGACGGAAGTCGTAAAACAACAACAGTAGCTAAATATACATATAATGGGTAAAGTAAAAAACATTAAAAAAGAAGAAACTAAAAAATCTCAAGAAAAGAAAATTGTGAATACTGATGAGATAGAATTAAGAGAAATTAAATCTTTAACTGATGATTATATAGTTGATGATGAAACGTATTTTGCTGACCAAATGTATTTAACTAATAGTATGTTAAAATCATTGATGTATGGTAGCACATTTGATTTAAATAATTATTTAGAATCTGAAAGAAAAGAAACTGAATCATTATTAGTTGGAAGTGCATTTCATTGTTACCTTTTAGAACCAGAAGAATTTGATAAAAGATATGTATTTGCACCCAAGTTTGATAGGAGAACTAAGGCAGGTAAACAACAATATGCTGAGTTTGAAGAGGCTATAGAAGGTAAAAAAGCAATACCAGATACATACATGGAAGCTTTTAATACATTAGTAGATAGAATTAAAAAACACACATATGCATCGCACATGGTATTTGGTGGTGTGGAAACAGAATCAATTAAGTTCTGGGAAGATGTTGATACTGGTGTTAAATGTAAAGGTAAAATAGATGTAGAAGGAAAAGATTATATAGTTGATATAAAAACTACAAGTAAAGGAGTAGATATAAAATCTTTTAGAGAGTTTGCTGAAAAATATTATATAGCAAATCAAGCTGCATTTTATTGTAATGGTACGCAAAAGAAAAAGTTTTTCTTTATAATGTGTCAACTTAAAGCTCCTTATAATATTGCTATATATCAAATGAGCCCTGATGCAATTAAATATGGTAACACAATAATTAAAGCTACCATGGGCTTATATAAAGAATGGTTAGATTCAGATAAAACTTTAGAACATTATACTAATGGAGAACAGATAATTGTAGTATAATGGAAAAAGTATTTGTGTATGGAACGCTTAAACGCGGATACTCAAATAATTACTTATTACAAAGTTCCGAGTACTTAGGGTATGCCACTACTAAAAATAGATATGCTATGTATAGTAGTGGTATTCCTTATGTTACAGAACAACTACAACTTACTAATATTGTAGGAGAAGTATATAATGTAAGCAGGAGAGTGTTAAAAAATTTAGATATGCTGGAAGGGCATCCGCAATGGTATGTAAGAAAGCAAGTAACTGTATTACAATTAGATGGAGAAATAGATGGTGTTTGGATATATTTTAATGAACAAATACCAGATAGTGCTAAGATTATTGAGTCTGGTATATATTCTTATAGTAATACACATTGGAGAAATTTATTATGACTAAAAAAAGAAGTATAAAAGAACCATGGGCATTGTATTTTAGAAGATTAGATAACTTATATTTAAAACTAACTGTAAAAGATATAATACAAGTACTAATTAAAGAAGCGTACATATATAATAATATATCACCAGATATAATTGGTACAAGAAAAAGAAAGTTAGTTGATACAAACACTGTTATATCAAAACTTTTAAGACAGTATTTTAAATTATCTTATGCAGATATAGGTCATATATTTGGCAAAAGTCATGCTACTGTAATACATTATATAAATCATTATGAAAATTGTTTGTGTATTGAAACAGAATGGAAAACACTAAACGATTATCTTACTGAAGTTATACATCAAGCTAAGTATAATTCTTTTGATGTAGACAGATATGATGTAAATTCTTTAAACTACCAAGAACTGAAGAATGCTTTTAACACTTTAGTAATAGAGTACAGAAAAACAGACGAAAAACTAACAGAAATAAAAAGTATATTAGAGGTTCATAATGAAGAGTAAATATACAGAACAAGAGAATCAAATCATTACAGCTATTGCTGATATGTACGCTAACGGAAACAAAGGATTAAATAAAGCTAAAAGAGCTTTAAGAAAAAAATTTGGAATTATTGTTAGTGAAGGTGAACTACGCAGAAGGTTAGATTCTTTAATAAAAAATCGTGAGCAAGCTACGTGAACGCTGCAATTTTGTTTTTAAATTAGGGGGGTAAAATAAGTTCTGCGTTATCACCTCCCTAATTTATTTTAAAAAAATAATTATGGTTATTATATTTATTACTATTATATGTTTTATTGTGGGTTATATTACCTATGAAACAATGAGACAAAATCAACAAATCAAAAATTATGAAAGGGATAATCAAGAACGTGCTAAAAATATCAAAAGCACGAAAGAAAAACCTAAACGTAGTAAAAAGATTTCTAAGACTAAAACACAGAATAAACGTAAGTTTAGAAGTTCTAAAAAAGAGATTAAATAATGAGTGATAAAACAAGAGTAATACTTTTGTTGGAAGAATTTGGTAACTGGTGGAAGTCGCAAGACAACCCATCAGTACCTGATTTTGTTCAATACAAAGTAGATAATGAAGAATTGGATGATGTAACTAAGTCTACAATAAATCTAATTAAATTATCTGAAATATTAGGATACAAAGTAAATGGTAAATCATAAAAAAGTTTATTGTACTTTTTTTAACTTAGACATAAGTAGCCACATTCTGTGTACCAATTGTGGACAAGTTGCGCAAGACATTCATCATATACTCCCTCGGGGTATGGGTGGGTCAGAAAAGGATTATATAGAAAACCTTGTAGCGCTATGTAGGAAATGTCACGATAAGGCAGAGTCAAGCTATTCATTTAATAAAGATATTAGAATTAAGCACCTTTCTAAAGTATTGTTCTTTTTAAAAAATATGTAAAGTAATGCACCGTAGTTTTTACTTTATAGGCACATTATAATAATACTCACATTGCATACCATCTTTTTTGTGCCAAACAAATGCATGCGCTCTCTTAATACACGATATGTATCCACTATCATCATGCCATTGGTCTGTCGGACTCATGCTTCCTAAATGTCTCACAGCTATACCATTCAACTCTTCTACTTGACCCATTATATTCGTTTTAAGGCTATGTAGGTGTCCTCTGTGGACTTCAATATGTTTTACAGTGCTCCACACTTCGCGAAAGCGTTGTGAGATTACAGAGGCTAAATTTTTATAGTTCTTCACTCTATGTCCGTGGTCAAATATAAGTAAACATTCACCGTATACATACCCTTTCATTAACGCTCTACTATTATCTACTGTTATATGCGGTGTATTTTCATATAACGCTTCTAATGCGTCACCCATATGTAACATAGATTCTTCGTCATGATTACCAGGAACAACCACAACACGAACAGGAGCTTTTTGCGACAATACGTTTATACACTCAACAAGAAGTTTTCTACCATATCTATATGCTTCGTATGCAGATACAGAGTTATTTTGTGGTGTTCCTGCTGTCGTCGATGCAAATGGCTTTGCTTTATCTACATTAAGAAAATCGTTACCTACTACAAATACTATTTCTTCGATTTCAAATCCTCTCGCTCTGTAAAAAAGGGAATCAATAGCATCGTAAAGCCTAGTCCTAGCCACATCAAGAGAATAATCATCACCACTAATGCCCAACTTACCAAGATGCAAGTCGTACGCCCCAATTTCGAGCAGGTACTTTTCAGTACCTTTCTTATTAATTTTATAAGTCGGTCTAAATGCATACGACTGAAAACTTTCAAATAAATCTTGTTTTAAATCTTCTTGTAACTTAGATACATTTTTCCATACATCTATTTTTTTAAACTTTGCTTTTGTTCTGTACATAGTTACAGTTATAGGTTTTCTTTTTGCATCAAAACCTGTAACTTCATATGTACCTACATCAAACCAATCTACTTCCCAACACTCTAAGTCTACATTACAATTTTTTATTAAATCATCTAATGATTTTACTCTATAACTATCTTTAACTGAAACAATTAAGCTATCTTTTTTTTCGTTCTTAATTATTTGCTCTTTAGGTAATTTTTTATTTTTTTCCACGATTTCTTGCTCTATTTTTAGACTGCCTTTCTTTTACTAACTTTCCTTTTTTAGTATGCGACATATCTTTACCATCTTTATTACCATACGTACCAGCTTTACGGTTTTTAGCATTGAGCTTTGACCGATACTTTTTACGTTCAGTAGTAGAGTGATACTTTTTATCGTATTCTTGCTTTTTTTTACGCGACTTTTTGTTTGCAGCGTAGTGTTTAGCACTTTTACTTTTTCCTTTACTTTTACCAGCTAATGTATTTCGTGCCATAATTAATAATCTATAGGTTTAGAAAAAAAGGCAATGTAAAGTAAAGGTATATATATATGAAACTCCCAGTACGGGTGAATTTCAGTTGGCTCAAAACTTCTAATTCCAAAAAGTATTCCTGTATATAAACCAATATTTACACTCATTACATAATATTTTTATTGTTAACACCCATATCACGTAACCATTGTCTTACGTCAATACCAGCATTAGTGTTAAAAAAAAGTGATGAACACCCTATTTTTAAATTTTGATTGTATAAAAGGTGATACATCACTATATGCTCCAAGCTATCATATTGTTTCCAGGTGGCGGTATCAGCTGCTTTACCATCTTTTATGCCACCTATATATGCTATATGTTTGTAGGACTCATTATTCGATGGGTGCGCTGACTCCGCATTATACCTAGAAAGTTGTCCATTAAAATGAATTATATCACAAGATACGGATAAATTATATTCTTTTTTTTCGGGAACATATTTGTATTCAGTACCTGTAGAGTGTATAATTAGATAATCAATCACTTTTTTCTTATTTTCTCTATACTTCGACCAGCAAAGTAAGCGCCATATACTGTGATTAACAAAGTTTGATAAATAGGTATATAAGCAGGAGCTATACTAAAACCGCCTGCATTTCCATCAAATATAGATATAACAACAAACATTGCTGTTAAAAAGATACATATTAAAGGTCTAATATTTTTAGAAAGCCAGTTGTCAGACTTCATGTCGGCTTCCCATCGCCTTGTGACTTGTTCTTGAGCCTGAGATTCAGCTTTAACCATAAGCTCTTCTATGGCTTGTTTGGCAGCTAAACGCTCTTCTTCAGTAGTAGTAAGGTTGTCTATAACCCCTCCTACTTTTTCTATAACGTTGCCTCCTAAAAATTTTAATAGCTTACTCATAATGTAGTATGTGTATCAGCGTACTTATAAGCAGTGTCGCCATCTTTATCTTTATAAGCTTCTAATACTTCTTTTCTATTATTTTTTTCTTTTAATGATATATGTATCCAAGCAAAGTCAAATTCATTAATCATTTGGTCAAATTCTATACCTGAATTTAAAACCCAATCATATATAACCTGATTCTTCATTTGACCTTCAGACCAAAATTGGATGTCAACTGCCTCAGCTTTACTATGTTGTGATTTTTTACTTCCTCCTATAGCACGATTTAATTCTGGACTACGATAGCCTGATGTAATTCTAATAGGACCAAGCTCATCACGCATAGGTTGTATAAGATTAGTTATTAGGCGTTGCATACTTTTTAAGTGGTGATTCTTAGGCGTGTTATCTATACCTAATCTTCTAGCAGTATTGCTACGAGTAACTTCTGATAATGTAAAATTTTTACTTAGTCTCATTTATTAAAATGCTTCCATTATTATTTCGTCTACTGACTCTTGTACTTCTTTTTTAGTAGCTTCCATAGTCATCATAATATTTGCCTGGAATCTTTTTACCTCTTCATTGTTATTAAAAACAACTAATGTAGGTACTACTACAATCTTGTATTCGCTAGCCCACCTTGAATCAGCTGCTATATCAACACGCTGTGTTTTGCAATCTGTAAGCTTAGAAAGCCACGAAACTTCATTAGATTTATTAAAACTAGCGTTAAATTCAACTACATGTAGTCCGCTAGGAAAATCTTGTGAACATGCAATTGTTGATAAAAACAGCGAGAATATACAAAATAATTTTTTCATAACCTTATTTTAAGTCATCAATCTTACTCTCCATCCTTAACATGTGGTCTTTAATTTCTTTCACATCTTCTTGTGTGGTCATAATAGTTTGTCGGATAAGTTGGTCCTTCATGTCGTATTCCATACGAGTAATTTCAGGGTCAGGAGGGAGGGGTAGTTCTTTAGCTTCTGTTATATCTGCTTGCAAGGTAAACCACATACCTACTAGGGTGAAGATTAATACTGAAATACCAGCTAATGTTTTAATACTTAACTGTAGGGTAGTATCTTCATTTAATTCTTTTGCCATGATTAAAATATTACATAATTAAGACCAACGCTAAAGTTGTGCCATCTTCTGTTCCAATACTTATTATACTTCCCTTCTACAAATATACCTAAACTTTTATTAAATCTATACCCAAATATTAAGCCACCTGAATAGTCAACCCATTGACCACCTATATACTTATGATATGAGTATGTGTTATCTGTGTCTAAATGATAGGGCATTACGTTACCCCAAGTGTGAAACCAAAAATCTTTTGTAAAATGATAATAATCTAAACCAAGAACAAAAGAATACTCTACAATATTTTTTAAAGCATTTCTTTGTTTTTCTACATAATTATTTATAACTTCAGGTATAACAACCTCTTCCCATACTTCCTGACTGTTAGCTACAAGCTCTCCGTTAGGAGAAAAATATTCTCCCCCGATGGTAATGTTGTAACCTTCTTGCAATGCTAGGTATGTATAATGTAAAGTTCCATTATCTAATACCCAATCTGAAAGAGGGTCAAAACCGTAAGGCTCAGCAAGTCTTTGCACAAAACCCCCGTTAAATGAAAGCTTGCCGTCCCTTACTTGTTTTCTATATCTTTGTGAGGCTTCAAAATATTTTATATCTGCAAAGCCATCTTCTAAATACTCTACTTTACTAACCCATTTGTCAGCAACGTATCTTACAAAATGATGTTGGTTTGTATAATTAATACCTAGACGACGTACAAAATCAGCTTCGAACAAATATTCAAAACCATCAACTCTACCAATGGTTGCGGCATCAGAGTAAGAATTTTCTGTACCATTATAAAAAGTGTTGGCTCTGTTCTCATATCCAAATCGTTTTATTTTTCTAATACCTACAGAAAATGCATAGTCAAAAGGAGTTTCTATAGTTTGTTCTTCTAGTGTACCAGATGTAATAGACCATATCTGGTCATCTCCAAGCGACGTACCACCGTTAACAGCAGCATAAAATGTAGAATATTTAAATATTTTATGCAATTCTTGAGCATTACATCCAGAAGACATAAGTGCAAATAAAACTGTATACATAATAGCCATACCTAACCAAAAAAATACGTAAGCTATAGCAGGTGTAACTTTTTTTAATAATTTTTTCATTTCTTTAATACTTTTGTAGTGGTTTTACTACCATTATATGTTACACTAAAATTATATATACCAGAAGGTAGTAAGCTTACGTCTAATTGATTTAAACCTTTTGTGGTATATTTTTCTTTGACTTTTATTATAAGCTTACCTGACACATCATACACTTCTATAGCTACAGGACCGTTTGTTAATATATTTAACACGTCTACCATAGGGTTAGGGTACACAACAATATTATGACCTCTTAATAAGTCTCTTGTGTCCAACGGGCTATCCCAAGAACAACTCCAATATATTTGTTGACATTTATCATCCCATTCATTATTACAACAATAAGGGTCTATTGTAATAACCCATGCATAACATGTATCGTTTAACCAATAAGGAACACCAGGACCGCCAACACACCCTGCGTCATACAAACAACTACCGTCTTCCGTATTTGCAAATGCGTTATAATTATGTGCAGTATTATCCATACATCCTTCGTCTACATCAATACATGCACCATTGTCTGTATTAGCTAAAATATCGTAATTAAAAGCGTTTTCGTCTGTGCAACCCAATACAACGTCTATACAAGAAAAGTCCTCTGTATTAGCCTCTAAATTGTAATTAAAGGCATTTGGGTCTGTGCATCCAGGAGTTACTGGAATACAAGATTCATTATCGGTGTTAGCAACAGGGTCATAATTAAATGCAGTGCTATCAGTACAACCAAATATGTAAGGAATGCAATTATCGCTTCCCGTGTTCGCTTCTTCATTATAATTATACATTGTATTGTCCATGCATCCTATTATAACGGGAACACAACTACCGTCATTTACATTAGACTCTACCTCAAAATTAAAAGCTTCTGGGTCTGTGCAGCCTGGTACGGGGTATATACAATTATCGTTGTTTACATTAGCAGTACTGTCATAATTTAAAGCTAAATTATCAGTGCAACCAAAATATAAACAAGACTCGTCTGCTGTATTTGCTTCAGAATTAAAGTTCCAAGCCTGATTATCCATACAACCGACGACTATAGCGACACAACTCCCATCATCAACATTTGCGATAGGGTCATAGTTAAATGCGAAGGGTGCGGTACAACCTTGTACAATGTCTATACAGCTACCATCGTCTGTGTTAGCTAATAAATCATAGTTTAAAGATTGTTCATCCGTACACCCAAATAAAGTTGGTATACAATAGTCTCCACAAAAAGGAAAACCAGTGTATACTTGCCAAAAAGGAGGGGCATATGCCTTAAGAGCTCCAGCACCATTATCTGCAAATGGATACATACCACCTTGTAAAGATACATCGCCTACTGAATTAATAAGTCTAAATGAATTATGCATAGTCTGGAACGCAACTTCTGCAGGAGGAGTTTGCGGACTAGCTATTTCAAAGTAATATACTTTTACAGCTTTATCTGTTTCTAACACTAAGTCAAACTCTTGTGAGTAAGAGCCAGGTCCCATGGTATACGTACCAAGAATACTATCTTCTTGTACAACACCTATGTAGCAATCACCCCAACCGTCACCACCATCATCTTCTATAATAAGAGTGTAGTTACATGTGGGTATTATTTCATTTAGTGTAGCTTGTGAATTAAAATTAAATGCGTTAGGATTTATACATCCTAATGTGTGTAAAGTTTCGCAGCTACCGTCATCAAAATTAGCTTGCGGGTTAAACTCTACATATGTGTTATTTGTACAACCTTCTATTGCAGGTATGTCGCATTGTTGTAGCCATATAGGACCCGAATATGCAGCGCTACCAAAACCTGCGGTATCTAATGCCCATAAAGTATCTAAACTACCACAAGGCTCTGCATCACCAAGTATTATAAAGTTACCATCTTCTCCTCCAAATAAAGAGCCTTCTAAACCATCGCCATATATATCACTTAATATAAGTTCTACACCTGACTCAGGCACACAAAGGTCGTATATAATAGTTTGATTGGCTTGCTCGTAAGAATACTCTCCAGCTGTAACGCTTTCTACAGGTCCACCTGTTGATATGTCTGTTAATATCCATCCAGTTTCGCTTGGATATTGGTCTAAAGTAATTTCAAAAATCATTTTAGCCTCACCATCAGAGCAACTTACACCTACACAGCTATCATCATCATACTCAGCCCAAGGGTTGTAATTAGGCGCTTCAGAGTCTGTACAGCCATACACACCTTCTGGTGCAGGCGCTTCACAATCTCCTGCGTCATAACCAAATTCTTCACAATTAAAATCTATAGGAGTTCCGTTCCATGTATACGAACCATCGTCACAAAAACCATCACCTAACCAAGTTTCAGGCGCCTCTAAATTATTACAATCTACAAAAACAGAATCTTGTCCGTATATATTAAGATTAATAAATATTAATAATAAAAATAATTTTTTTAACATTTCCATCTTCTTCTTGCTTGTCTAATTCTAGAGTTAGGATTATTACGAGTTTTTGCACTACTACGCTTTAATTGTCCTAATGAACGCGCGCAATATGATTTTCTTCTACCAGCTGCTTTACTTCCTTTCTTAACCTTACCTGTTACAGCAGTTTTAAGTTTACTACCAGGATTAGCTTTTCTATAAGCACGTACACCTTTAGCGGTCATACCCGCACCAGATTTAGTAGAGCGATAGTTAGCGCCTTTACCTTTGGTAGTTTTTCTAATTGGATTTTCTTTTTTTCTTGGCATTTGTTTTTCTTTTACGGATTGCACTTGTACGTTTTCCCATACCTACTCTCTTTTTTTCTGCTACTACCGCTGACTTACGTTTACCAACTCCTTTCCATGTAACTGGAGTTTTAGATGATACACGTTTTGATGGACGACATTTTTTGGTGCCTTTGTTTTTAGAAGAACCGCAAGGGTTACCTTTTTCGTCTTTCCATTTTTCTTTAAACCAACGTTTTAAGTTGGCACCAGCTTTTGTTTTTCTTACTGCCATCAATCCATTTGTTTACCAAAACGTTCCATATTACAGCAACATGATTTAATCATACCGCCTTTTCTATATATCTTTCCACCCTTTTTGCGACTTCCACCTGCTTTCTTTTTACGACATTTAGCTATTGCACCTGACGCATAAGCGCTAGGAAATACTTTGTACTGTCGTTTTACTTTGTGATAACATGCATCTTTAGGCATAATATATAAATTTAAATTAGTCTATATGTTTAAATTATTTTTTAGCAAATTTTTCTACCCCACTTATACCAAAACACCCTAGAACTACCCAAACAAAAGAGTCATAAACAAATTCGTTAATAATTAAATCTGTTCCCACCCAACCCGTAACAAGGTCTGCTATCATTATCATACACATTACAGCAAAAGCAATAAAACCTACTATAGCTTTTTCGTTCCAGTTGTTGTCATCTTTAAATATCTTCATTACTATCTTCTTTTGAATAAGTTAATTCTTCCTCATTTTCAGTACTGTCTACTATCCAAGAGTCCCATATACTTCTTGCTTGTTCTTTAGCGTATTCTTCTGCTGATTTATTCGTTGACTTTAAATCTTCCATACATCCATGTTTTTATAGTGGTTGTTGTTTGTAATATTAACTTATATTTATAAACGCCAGGCGCCAAGCTCAATTGCGATTGAGTTATTGTAATAACACCTGTAGAAGGAACACCTGACACAGCAGTTTTATCATGTACTGTATAGGTGTCAATATTAAATTTATCATACAACGTAACGTTTGAGCCTAAAAAATACGCTCCTATTGAAGAAGGTTGTGCTACATTTTCATTAGTTAAATATAATTGACTGTCTTCCGTTTCTGCATTGTAAATATTTAAAGCTATATATGTATTAGTTAAAACGTATGCGCTTCCATCTTTGTTAGACAAATTTAAATCAATTTTAAATGTATCAAACTGCCTTGCTACAATGTCTATTTTTTGTGCTATATCTGTATTTATTGTTGCCATTACTCTTCTCCTTTTTGTTCTTTTAAAATTTCATTTAGCACATCCACTAAACTATTAACTAAAACAGTTAATTCTGCTGTAGTACAATCTTCAGCAGCTTTTTTTATATCTTCATTTATACCAGGTATAAAAAGATTTTTAACATCTTTAGGTATGTATTTATTCGCCATATATTGTTGCGCTTACTTGTATATATTTTGTTGCATTTGCAGCACTTGATATTCTTTTTACAGCTAAAAAAACTAAATCACCAGCCGATAAGTTAGCGTTAGTAACATTAATATCCCCATTGTAATGTAAATCGACAGTAGAAATTGCAACCGTAACACTACCTAATTCTGTTAAGGAAACATTTGATGAGCTACCATTTGGCCTTGAACCTTTTAATAAACAAAGCTCTACATTTTCAGTATTACTATCGTTTCTTACGGTTGCTCTTACTTTTACATTATTTGTCGTTATAGGAGAAACCATGCCTACATGAATAAACCTATCGTCTAACGTTGTTTTCGATGTAGTAGCATAATTCCAAGCAAAGTAATTCCAACCATAACTTGCGTGACCATAATAATATCTTCCAGACCAATATGAAGAAACTCTAGTAGAAAATTGTCCTATGACGGTAGGATTAGGAGTAAAGCTAGGTATGTCTGATGTAAGTGCTAAAGTACCACTAGCATCAGGAACATCTAAAGTTCTGTTACCTGTAGTAGCTCTATTAATAATTTTTGATTTTGTACCTGTTGCACTACTACTAGAATCTGAAAGAAAAATACTTTGACTTAAAGTAAGGCTTCCATTTATAGCATCGCTAGCATCATTTTTTAAATAATTATCTGCCGCTGCCACTGCACTTACTGCGTCTGCATCTGTATACGCTGCAGGTATAGTAGGTTTGTTTTGTATAAAAGCATCAGATGTATTGTCTGTTTCATCCCAATCGCTTTGTACGTTAACCTCTGCACCTGATGCTATACCATCAAGTTTATCATGGTGAGCAGTAGACATAAGCCCTTCTGCAGAACTTGTAGCTTCACTATATGTAGTGTTTGTGTCAGGCGGTATAGCCCAACTTCCATCTTTTCTTAAAAAAGCATTGTTATGTAATATACCACCTGCTTTTACAAGCCCAGCAGCGTATCCATTCCCGCTACCCATAACACTATATTGTGTGTCTGTGTAGTTGTTTGCATGAACAGTACCAGCACCATCAACAGTCAAGTCAGGCTTGGCTGTGTTCGCAGTAATTGCGTCAGCTTGGCTAGTAGTAATACCAACCTTAGCTGTATTGGTTGTAATAGCATTTGCTTGTGCAGTGGTAATACCAACCTTAGCATTATTAGTTGTAATATCAGTAGCTTGTTGCGAAGTAATACCTGTCTTGGCTGTATTGGCTGTAATAGCTGATGCTTGTGACCCACTTATTGTAGTTGTGTCTCCTGCTAATGCAGTTGTAGAGCTTGTTCCTAATTGCAGCAAAGCAGTGTTACCAGCAAGAGCTGTAGTTGAAGTTGTGCCAAGACCAGGAAAAGAAACTTTTGCATTATTACTCGTAATATCAGAAGCTTGTTGATTTGTTATTCCTACTTTAGCAGTATTTGATACAATAGCATTTGCTTGTGCAGTAGATATTGTAGTGGTATTACCTGCTAATGCTGTAGTGCTTGTAGTGCCAAGTTCTAAATGAGTTTTAGAATCTACATAAGCTTTAACAGATTCTGCAGAAGCTACATTGGTAGACAAAGCAGTAGCCATTGTGTCGTCATCTATAAGTGGTAACTGAGTATTTGTGTCCGTAGTAGGAAGACTACTCACATCTACCCCATCTACAGTTCCTGTAATGGTTACATTTCCATTTATAGTTACATTACCGCTTTCATCTACAGAAAACAAAGTAGCATCTGTTCCATTTTTAATAATATAAGATGCATTGTTAGAGTTATTATTAGTATCTAATTTAAATATTAAATTAGCCTCTGATTGTATGTGTAAGTCATCGTTAGTTGGACCATTAAAATAAGCAGGACTATTGCCTAATAACTGAGCATTACCTCTTATTTTTACACCATCTAATACTACGTTTTCTTCTATCTCCGCACCAGATAATGTTCTCGGAGCTATCTTGGCTTTTGTAATTGCGTTATCAAGTATTTTTATTGTACTAATAGAGCCATTACCTAGCTTGTCTTGACTTACAGCACCGTCTGGTATTTTATCTGCAGTTATAGTGCCATCTGCTAAAAGCTCTGCAGTAACCACACCAGGTGCTATTTTGTCTGCAGTAATAGCGTTGGTTGCTATTTTTGCTGTAGTCACAGCTAAGTTTCCTATTTTGTTGCTTGTAATAGAACTGTTAGATATTTTTTGGCCAGTAATCTGATTATCACCTATTACTCTATTGCTTACTACACCATCAGCTAACATTATATTTACTATCTCAAATGGTCCTATGTCAGGTGTTCCTGACTCACCTGGAGGTCCAGGAGCGCCAGTAGTAACAAAACTAATATTTGGTTCAGCATCTACTGAGCCTAACTCCATAGTTGCTTGTAAGTCGTTAGATACAATAAAGTTTATTACTGATGATTCAGTTGATTGTAAAGATATATTTAGTTCTGTAGGCATTAATTTACTACTTTAAACTTTCCATGCATTACTGTGTGTTGTGTAGTACTACTAGCTATTTTACATGTATAAGTGTAAGTACCTTCTGGTATTGTCATAGCTGCAGATGAAGCATTAAATTCTATTTTACCTTGATGTGATGTAGTTATTGCACCAAAATATTTTACGCCTGAATTTACACCAGAACCCTTGTATAGCTCTAAAACAGAATTACCATTTGAATTTTTTACTATAAAAGAAACATTACTGTAAGAATTTGTATTAAAATAATCACCAGAATTATAAGAGCCTGTTTCTAAAGTAGCTCGAAGATACAAAGTGTCACTTTTTCTGCACTCTATGTCTATTTTTTGAGATATATCTGTAGAAATTTTAGCCATTATATATTGCTTAAAGTGTTATTTATAAGTGACACATAAACACTATTATACCGACCAAAAAACCAAGAGGGATTATAATCTTTTGTAAGGCTTGTATTTTGTCCGTAAACAAGAGTGTATACTGTAACTTTTTTCCAATCAAAATCTTCTGACTCAGTTTTTTTTAAACCAGTTACATAAAATTCGTCTGAAGTACTAAGTGTTATGTATAAATTTTGCATACACAAATTTAATGAATTTATTTAATTATCTAAACTGGTTTAAGAACAGGTGAGGCAAGTGTAACACTAGACACTTCAACCACTTTTCTATTTACAAAAGACAAGTCGCTTGAAGCTAAAGTAAAATTACATAGATAATATTTTTCTCCTGAAAAAAAGAAAATTCTTGGAGACTCGCCACTAACTAAACCTTCATCTTCAGTAGTCGTTGAGTCATCTCCTTGGCATGATATTGCAAAATTTTTAACAGCTCCACCCAATAAGAAATTAAACTCCACTCTTCCTACTAAATTATCTTTGGTTGGTTCATATGCAAAAAAAGAAAATCTGAAATTAATATTAGATAAAAACTCATTTAAAAGTGCGGTTCCTGTTTTTCCTAAAAAACTAATTGGTTTGTCTTTTACAAAAAGCCAATAGTCATTTATTACTTTTTCTAAACGTACACTGTAACCTGAAGGACTGTTTCCAGCAGGAAATTTATTTACAACATTATTGTAAGCTTCTTGAAACGGATTTGTAATAACAGCCTTACCCTCTTCTTTTTTTTCAGTTTCATTCGCAAGCATTAGTTGCGGTTGAACCTGCCTGCCGCCATCAAAATTAACAGATTTTCCTCCACCGTAAAATATATCAATCAATCTTCTTTTTTCATTTAATATATGACTAATACCTAAGTCAGGCAAAAACCCTTCTATAACGTCCTGAGGAACCTTTATCGTCATATCTGCATCCGCAATCAATGGAGTGTCATCTATAACATTTACATTGTCATTTATTATTGGGGTATCATCAATAGGGTCGTCTATCGGTGGGCCCATATCGTTATCATCATATGTAACAACTACCGTATTTGGAGATGTATGGTTTCCCAATTTTAATTGATAGCCTTGTCCAGCAATAAGGTCACCAATACCATTAAAGTTCCATTCAGGAAGAAGAGCGGCGCCTATGTAATCTTTCATTATTATAACATTGTCAAGAAATTCTTGAACAAAAACTTCTGCATTGATAACAGCATCTTTATAAGGGATACCTATTATATTCCAACCATTAAGAACAGGAAAGTTATCAGTAGCTGTAGTATTTGGTATATGTTGAGGACCAGATATTTTTATATAATACGGAGGGCCATCAACACCTATTTTTATTTGATACCCTTGATATTGACCAGGCACACCTTGTGCCAAAAAATTGTCTTGACCTGGTTGTGGATTAGCTCCACTTATACCATCAAAATTAAACTCAGGAAGATAGGCTAACCCTAAGTTATTTTTAACTATTATAACCCTACTCCAATCGCTTGGATTATCATAAACTAAAGTGTCTTCTCCATTAGGGTTTTGTTTGTATAAAAACTGCTTTAATAAATCAGACATTCTAAGACCATTAGGGTAAGTAGCTGTATCCCAATTTGCTATTTGTAAAAGGTCAATCCAAAAAGAAAACAAAGACCAACCATTGGGAAGATATATATATTGAGTTAGTATGCCATCAGGTATAGCTGGGGCTTCTAAAAGTCCTGGGTTAACAAATTGATTAAAGTCACCCTCTAAATCTGTAACTTCTAATATTGGACCTGCCATAATTAAGATAATTCAATTGAAATAAAAGGACTAGATACTTCTACTTCATCTAATTCATGTATGTCACCAAATAATGTGTAGTCTACTTCACTTACATTTGTTGTTTTAGTTATACCGTTAAAAGGTATTACCCTATGTTTTGGAATTAAAACATTATTGCTAAAGTCAAAAACTCTGTAATCTACACTTAAATCTCCTGTAAAGTTAGCAGTTAAATATGTGCTAAACATTACTTTTATAATTAAAACATCATTAGTAAAATGCATGTTTCTTATTTTTACTCTTTTTTTTAACCTATAATTATCTCTTATAACTCCATACCAGCCAGGCATTGTTGTAGGAGACCAATAGACAAGACCTTGACCAACGCCAAAATTT
>Ga0098037_1000493_pt1 | contig 20250 bp, 11 predicted proteins | sample 5_EtaG_FD_75050 | JGI IMG/M metagenome (GOLD analysis project Ga0098037, IMG submission 75050) | Marine viral communities from the Subarctic Pacific Ocean - 5_ETSP_OMZ_AT15132 metaG | ecosystem: Environmental > Aquatic > Marine > Oceanic | place: Pacific Ocean | collected 2015-01-08 | reverse complement strand
TACTTTTCATACCATCTGGATCATTGTTGTGGAAGTCACTCATTTTTGAAGCCCAATTTTCTTTGCTTCCACCGCTCGCAGGACCGGCAGCATAAGTGCTCCATCTAGTAGTAGTTTCTTTAGCCCAATTATTTCTTTCTTCTTTAGTTTCATTGTCAGCATTGGCTCCAGCACGGAACTTCTCTTTGTCAAACCTTAATTTAGCGTACTTGTATTTTAACTCATCGCTCATTTCAGCTTCAGGTGAAAGAGTTTCTTTAACTAATCTATCTTCTTTTAATATTTGAAGTGAATCATCATAAGTAGTGTAATAAGCCATAGCTGCTTTTGTTTGGTCATCGCTCTGTGTCCAACCACCACTCTTAGCTTGGTTAGCATAAAAATCATCTAACTGCATGTCATCCTTTGATTGAGCACCACCAGTTGGATCGTAAACTCCATCAGCACCACCTAAGATTGGCCCTAAAGCATCTAAAGCCTCTTTATTACCTGCTGCAGCACTTTTAGATAGATCATTGACTATAACAGGCCAATCATTTCTCATAGCTTCAGAATTATTAAAAAGCTTTTCATACATTAAAGGATTTTTCATAGTTTCCTTAAACTTACCATTAAACTCTGTAAAGTTTTTCCACTCTGTCTTATCTGTTGGATCTCTGCCATCAATTAAAGATGTGTACATATTGTCTCCATCAGCATCTTTCCAACCTTTACTCCAAAACTCTTTGCGTTTAGCACTAGGATCTCCGTAGGTCTGTAAACCTTCAGAGCCATCCATTACGTTTCTTGTAAAATCAACACCGCTAAGTATTTGAGGTTTACCACCAACTAGAAAATCACTACCATCTTGGTTAAGCATTTTATATTCCATTTGCCTAGTATTAGAATTCCATACAGGTACTGAATTTCCCCTCGTTGCTATATGCAACATATTAGGATCATTTATAGCATTGAAAGCTCCAGCAGTTCCCTTCTCTTTAGTACTAGCCTCATCTCCTTGTCTTTGTATTTCAGCTACTGCACCTCTTGTTTCTGATATCTGTTGAGGTACTAATAAAAGTTCTCTCATTTTAGAATAAGCTTCAGGATCATCACTCATATAAGCTTCGTAAAACTCATCTTTAATCATGTTAAGCTGGCCTTGCATTTCATCTTTATACCCACCTTGCGGCCTGTTTTTATCTACAGCATCGTGCCAAGCTTTTAAGCCTGTCTTTTGCTTTAAGTTAACTTCTTCTAACTTAGCTAAATTGTCATTTATTTTTTTAGCTTCATTAGCATGTAACGTAGGCATTAAATCACTAAACACGTAATTATTAAAATTACTTATTTGCTTATTAATTTCCTTATTACTTTCGTTTATTATTATTTTTGGATTAGTATATCCCATAGTTACTTGTTTTGAAATTAACCACCTGTTGGCATACCTGCTATTGAGCCAGCAGCGCCAGTTACAGATGTAGCTATTTCACCATAAGCTTCCCATTTAGCAGCTTCAGCAGCATACTCTTGAGCTTCATATTTGTCTGCTTGATTTTGAGCTCTATCTAAGGCTTGCATATCTCTAGTCTCTTGTTGTTCCCAAGCCCACTTTTCGCCTAATGCTTCTTGTTGATTTATAGCCATTTGAGCGTTAGCAACGTTTTTAGCGTTTTTAACCTCTTGTTTTTGAATATCAGCCGATATACCTTGTTTAGATTTTAAAGCCATTTGAGCTAAAGCTGTAGCGCCAGCACCACCACCTCCTGTTTGCATTATAGTATCTAACGTATTAGCAAGCGCCATGTCAGCTTCTTCAGCTTGAAACTGTGCAGCTTGAGTTGCTACACCAACCTTCATAGCTTCATTAGTTAAACCAGCCATTGGATTTGTTATCTCTTGCCTGTTTGCTTCTAAACCGGCTATAATATCTTCTTGAGCTCTTCTAGCGTTTGCCGCATCCTCTTGATCTTTTTTAGCTTTAGATGCTGAAGCCACACCCATTCCGGCACCAACTAATGCTGTACCTACCGCTACTGCTGTTACTACTCCCATATTTTTATTTTAAAATTTTTACCAACTCATGAGATGGTTTGTCATCAACTACCCAACCTAGTTTTTTATGAGTTTCAATTAAGTTCTTATGTCTACAAACACTAAAACCATAATTATAACCTAATTCTTTTATCACATTTTCACAACCAGTTATTAACAGCTCTAGCGCTTTTTTTCTATTTTTATTTTTCCAATTAGGATCAGAAACAATCCACTCTATTAAAGCAACTTTAGCATTAGTTAGATATATAAAACCTACAAACACTGGTTTATTGTCATATTCTATTACAACGCCTGTTTCTGGTAAAAAATCGTCAGCTGGAGCTGTCCAATCAGGCCATTGCTCCCACCATTTTTTTACTATTTCAAGATCACTATTTTGTAATCTTCTAATATTTAATTTCATTTAATTTTATTTTGATGATACTACATATTTAGATGTTACTGCATAAAGCTCTTTAAAAGAATTTGGTAATGTAGTTAAATCACTAGAAAGTGCAACAGTTACAAAATAACCTTTAACTCCACTCATATTTTGATTAGCTGGTATTACTTGTCCCGGTACAATATTTTCAGAATCATTTATAAGATTAGCTACATATAGGTTTTCTTTCCTGTAAAAACCAGCATGCTCTTCATTACCTGTATCAGACATGTACGCGCCTTCTAAGTAACTGCTAATACCGCTAGCCGTGTCGCTAGATGTAAACCATTGATTATTACTTCTTAAAAATTCAGTGTTATCAGAATCATAAACCGTTACTTCCCAGCCATTACTTCCTTCATATCCTATTGTTTGGAAATTTTTAATTATAGATGGCTTTGGATTAAATATAAAGTTTATGGAAGCTCTAACAGATTGACCATAGAAAGTTAAATAGTTATTTTCTCCTTCTGCATAATGAGAATATATTGAACTATCCTTTATAGTATAATAATTATTTTTTAAACTATCTATTAGTGTAGGTTCATAATCGTAGAAGCTAACCCAACCGTTTATTGTTTCGTCAAAGTTTAAAGTACTATAAACACTAGTCATATTACATGAGGTATTACTTTCAAACTTTTGAAGAGAAACAACATAGTTTTTATTATGAGTATCAAAACCACCTTGAACTTTATTGTATGCGGAATCTACTAAACCAATTTGACTAGGAGCTTGAACTAATCCAAACTCAGTAAATCTAAAACCTCTATTCAAATGTATTACTATTTGATCAGTACCACAAACTATGTCATCAACATATAGATCATTTGGAGCATTACCTATTATTTGTATTAAACTGCCTAGACGTATATCAGAGCAATTACATCCATTTTTACCAGGGTCTAAAACAATCCAATTAAAATCATCGTTTAAATTAACCGATGAATTAGGCCACTGTAAATTTGGATCAAAACTAAAGCTAGTGACATGTTTTACTTTTGAATCACTTAAAATACTTAGCTCATCTCTAAAGTAATCAGTCATACCATATGCAGATATTTCTGTTAAACCATCTCTAGACAGTCTCATTATAGCATTTCTAAATCTATCTGAAAAATATTGTCTAAAACCATATTGACACCATGATTCTGGGTTCTTACTTATACCATATTCACCTACATAAGGAACTATTTGACCTATAACAACTTTTGTAGATGTGACAGGAGTTCCAACACCTTCAGCTGAGTATATAGCATCTTTATCTATTAAAGCTTTGCTAACTTTATTTTCTTGAAATATAGTCAAGTTAGTGTCATAAGCGTATAATCGTTGTATACTACCTTGAGCAGGATCTAGAGCTTTTGTTATCGGCTCACCCATGTTGAAAACATTAGTGTTGTTAATACCTGTTTTAGAATTAAATATTCCAGAATATATAATGCCAGATGTTTTATGAGACATAGTATTTACACCCTCAACTAAATACGCTTTAACACCAAAATCAACAGTAGTATTGTTATACCCACCTCTTATTCTAGCTTCTTCAATAGCCCATTGCCTTTCTTGCCCGCTTTCTCTGTCAGGATCTCTACTTATTAAACTACCACCACATTCTTCTTTTTGTAATCTTCCACCGAAGGGAAAACACGGGTAGTTGTTAATTATAGATGGATCTTTACTATTTGGTTTAGATAAAAACTTACCCCATGGTAAACCAGGCCAAGTAGGTAACATGTATGGAGAAGGACTACCATCTTGACCATAACCTTTAGAACCAGCATTTATACTAGTTGTTACAGTGCTTTCTCCTGTCCAGGTTTCACCTTGAGCTTCAATATAAGCTTTAGGATCTAAATCACTATCACCTACTACTTTTTTTATCCAAAAAGCGTTAAAATATTTTATAGGTATTTGATATGCCATACTACTAAAATTACTTAATTTTTATACTTTTTACTTATTAGTTTATATCATCATTACAGCACGTTCCACTTAATCTACAACCAGACCAAGGTCTTATTGAAATATCCCAAGCTGGTAACGTGACCGGTAAATCAAATTCCGTATACATTCCATCAGCGTCTCCATTTTTATCAGTCGCTCTTACGGTTACGACGTATCTACCGCCAGGCAAGCCATTACCAGCAGAGCTAGGGGTCCAACCATCTTGATTCTTTACTCTTGAACCACCCCAAGCTTCACCTGCTTTATTAGGATTTCCAGCATGTGCCCAAGTATAGGCAAACTTTGATAAATCTTGATTACTAGTTGGAGATTCATTTGTCACAAAAAACTTTCTATCATCTTGAGGAGATCCAACTTTAACTGTGTTACCATTTATATCAACTTTAGAAACTATTTGTGGGTTTATATAAAATAAATGACCATAATCATTTAAAGCATTTCTTACCACATCTGCAAAACCACCAGTACTACCTGAAGTAGTAGCGTCAAACGGTATTTGATTAGGTCTTAGCATTGTAAAACCACTACCAGCACCTGCAGCTGGTCCACCTTTATCTGTACTACCACCACTATTTCCGTAATTGTACTTTGGAGTCATGAAATAATTATTAACTTCGTCAGCTCCCCATTGTGTATGATAATACTGAGTACTAGCATATTTATAATTATGTTGATAAAATGTATTAGTACCGGGTTGTAAAGCCATGAATGGAGGAACATCATAACTCCAACCTGCCTCTCCATAAGATTTTCCATTAGACCTAGCTTCAGCTAGTCTAGCCATAGCTCCTTCAGGGTCGTTTCTAAAGTTTTCAAACGCTGAATCCATTGTTAGCAATGCGTTTAAATCAGGCCAGTAATGGTGAGGATATTCATTTGTGGTGTTTGGATATGTAGTTGAAGCACCTTCTACTGTTATATTAGTATCAGTTCTTCTATTTTGTCTTTGACCAACAACGCTTTCTCCTCCATTTTCAAAACTTAACATGTCTTGATACTTACTTCCAGGTTCTTGAAAATCGTAATAAACAGGACCTTTAGGTAAAAAAGCACAATAATTAGCACTTGAGCTATAAAAAACTTCACCACTTCCTACTGCTCCACCTGTCCAAACTTCTGGAAAAGATTCATATAAACCAAATACTATTTCCGCAGCTCCACTAGCACCTGTTCTAGGTCCACCAAAAGCCCCATCATATTCACCATAAACTTGGTAATGCTCAAGTTGAGCACTAGGAATCCACATACTAACTTGATAAGCTCTTATTATTTCAAAACTCATTTCTTGACCTAGCTTAAAAGATGTTGGCCAACTTTCACCCGGTCTAGAACCCCATGATCCATTTTTAACTATTAACCTACCATCCCAAGGCGGAGTGTAACTATCAGAACTAGTGCCTCCAGTTAAAGCCTCTATTGTACTAGAAGGAGCATTTGCAAAGTCATATGTCATTGGATACTCCATAAAACCAGTATATTTAGCTCTATCGTTTCCAGGAGTATATATCGCAATTTTGGCATCTGCGGCTTGTTGACTAGTACCAGTTACGTCTAATATAGCTCTACTCCAGTAATAAGTGAAACTATTATTATAATAAGGGCTATTATTTTTTGTAAACCACGTAGAAGTATGATTACCAGAATAATCATCATAATTTACCGAACCACCCCAAAGCGCTGCATGCCCTTTCTCATCATCAGCATCTTCTACGCTGTCGAAAGGTTCCCAACCATTATTATCCTCCCATTGACAAGGTCCTCTTTTATTTGCGGTATTGTTTCTATCAACGCCTTGATATCTAGCCCAATTAGCACCGTTAGCGTTATTACTAGATATTTCCCTCCACATAAAAGGAACTCTAGCACTGTGATTAGCAGGGTCCGTTAGTGAGGGTGGATCAAATATGTTAATACCGTTTTGCATAGTAGCTGGCATATCTCCACCGTACTCGAGGCCGTTTGGCTTTAAGGGTATTGCTTGTTGAAATTTACCAAACCAAGGTCTACTAGCTACATTATAAACAGCACCACCACCTGTCATAGTATGTGCAACGCCTCTATTTGGATCAACACAGCTATTTGCTGGGGTAAAGGCAGCTCTTCCTGAAACTAAAGGCATGTTTGGATGTGTTTCGCTATTACTGTTACCTAAACCGTTAAAAGCGGCTTCTGTGCGATTATTTCCTACATTTGGTAGTAAAGGTGTTATTGCACCTTCCATCCAAGTTTTAGTTCTATAACCAGATTTATCACTTTCAACACCCATTTTTCTTCCAAAACCTGCAGGGTTTTTCAACGACTTTTCCTGACTTCCACATTGATTGTCATATATTCTACAGGCATTATTTTGAAATAGATCAGAACGTCTAGTGTCAATACTGAGAGTACTACCACTTTTATACCAACATAAAGTTGGTGGCATTATAGGCCCGTAGTTTACATCTGTTATTACTCCCGCCCCCTCGTTTGCATAATCATCCTCAACAATGTCATCATTATATGGACTCATTTGGTTAAACCATCTTTTTTTATCACCAGATAATGTTTCATTTTTTTGATTTACCGTTACTCTTTGAGAACCATAAAAAGCTTTTAATTGCATACTAGATGTAAAATACAAGCTATTTTTCATGATAGTTTGATTAGAATAATAATAAGCCATATTTGTTTTCCAACCATTATCACCAGTTCCGTTCATACCACCCTGTATAAGCTTACTCCAATCACAAACTCTTTCTTTTATCCCAGCAGCACTTAACTTACTGTGCCATTGATCAAATTGTTCTGGAGCAGAATTAAATATCTCACCAACAGAGCTCACTTCAACAGTGTCACCACTTCCTAAATCGGTTATTTCAAAATAAAACCTATATAGATTTTCATTATCATTAGCTCTACATATAAAGGTTAAACCAGTTCCAATATTGTTATAATATGGACCCAATGATATATTATACTCTCCTTGACCAGCATCGTTTAATACGAAAGCTAAAGGATGTTTTTGAGCACCAGTGAAGTCTTCAACTTTTACTAAAGCTATTTCGCAAGATGGACCTAATGGATTACCAGCTGCTCCAGCTGCTTGAAAATTACCTGATATTACGCTGCCATAATTATCACTTTCATTCCATGTTATATTAGGATCAGTAACTCCAGTTGGTATAGTGTTGTCGTTAAATAAAATGTTTTTGTTTAGTTCAGAAATTAAACCACTACTAGAAGTTTCCCAAAATATATCTAAAAGAGATTCCACAGGTTTTGTTTCAGCAACCGCTAGAGTAGGACCAGTTCCAAATTTTGAATTAAACACTGGAACAAACTCAGGTTCATTATTCTCATCTTTACCTATTTGTACAGATGCAGCTTCTTCACATAAGTTAAAACCCTTGTTAGTTGCTAAACCAAACTGCTTGTTAGTTTGAACTCTAGCTATTAATGGGTTTTGATCTCCTTTATAAAATAGATTTGGTATAATAGGAACATCTTTCTGTTTAAGACTACCTAATCCTAATAACTCCATGTCAGCTATTGTCACCACTTTATCTCCTTTTTCATTAGCTTGAAAAGCCTTGCTAGAATATTGAGGATCAATACCACCTCCTATTATAACACTTTCTACTCTAAAGTATAATCTTTCACTACTGCTAAACTCTGTTTGGATAGGACCTACCTCTTGAAGATCTCTAGGTACTTTATTTATGTTGTCGCTATATAGAACAACATGTGAAGTATTTTTCTCTGTTCCTACTGGATATTCAAAGTTAGGTATAGTAACGTTGTAACCGGAGTTAGGTGTTTTTAAATCTTTATTTTGAACACAAGGATAACCAGCCATTGCTCCTGGTAAATAAACGTTATAGTACTCTTGTTCTGTTTGTTTTATAACTACTTTCCAACTATACCAACCTAAAGGATTATTTGGTGGACAGTTTACTGAACCTGCTATTATTTTGTTAAAATTACCACTACACTCTACGGACGTAGGGAATATCCAACTACCAGGGTTAACTGTTCTAAAAGGCATACCATTATCCCAATTGTAACTAGTTTCAACTATTTTAATATTTACTAAAGTGTTATTCGAGTCTACGTCACACTCTACATCAGCATATGGTCTTGGTTCAGGTTGACCTGTTATAGGATCTATTGGCAAAACTCTTGGATACCCAAATATCCTAAATTTTAAACCTTCACATGGTGTTAAAGTTGTGGATGCTATTTTATTAAAGTTTAAGCTATAAGCGCTATTGTCATTTATAGAGTAAACACCTGGATAACCAGTTTGAGGATTTCTTTCTTCAGGAACAATACCATCAAACGTAACAAACATTTGATCTCCAGGCCAAGTGTTAGATCCAAAAACCCCAGCGACTTCCTTGTCTGTTATTATATTATCTTCAACACTTTTATAATCGTGAAATATAGTAGAGCCTTTAGCTGTAGGGTCTGTATTTTGTTGTTTAACATCTGACAATATTATGTTTGACTGTCTACCGTATCTGTCAGATAATATTATTCCAGCTTGATAAGTTCTATTTTGCTTTAAAGTATGATTTTGATATTCTTTTCTTACATAATAATTTTGATCAAAATACTCTGGAGCTTGCTCGTCTCCAGGTTGTTTTTCAGGAATAAACGGTTTTGAAGCTATGTTTAACGTGTAGTTTAAAGATACTGGAGATGTGTTTTTATCAACATAATTACCATACATAACTCTATTACCTGATACTTCTTGAGCTAAAGCCCTAACAGGTACAGCTTCACTTACTCTAGTTGTTTGATCAGGTGGTAGTGTTTTCCAAGGTTTTCTACTTTGATAGTTATAAAATAAATACTCACTATTGTTGTTTGTCCATGTGTCTAATGATAATGTGTCAACTATAGTTTGCTTATTTGACATAGATTCTTTATAAAGTATATCTATTGATGTTACTTTTAATTTTTCATTAACATCTTTCCACAACATTCTCTCTCCAGTTGTTTTTTCTGTAGGAGCAAGTATGTTTAATTTTACATTTGTTACTTTATTTTCAAACCATCTAACTATAGTGGAATCAAAAGCTTGACTTTCTTGACCTACTAAAGTTGGCTGATTGTCAGCATCCACTTCACCAGGGTTTACAGCATCATACCCTATAAAATAACCATCTTGTTGAGGGATAAAAGCTATTTGAGTAAATGGAGCTGCTAATGAATATTCTCCATCATCGAACTTAAATCTATAACTAAATCTAATAAATTTTTCTTTTAAGAAATCTGGATCTCCAGGCCAGTTGTTATTAAAGTCTGGATTTAAAAATTTAAAATAAACTATATCACCAACACTTAAACCGTCAACATTAGAACTCATGGTAATAGTTGTTGTTCTATTTATTAAATCTAAGCTAAAGTCAGATACAAATACAGGTTTATTTATATTAGCTCCAGTTATTAAATTACCATCTGCAATTGTTAAATTTTCACTTTTTTTGATATTACTGTATAATCCAAAAACCTCTATGTTAGCGGAATTTATAGATTTTATTTTAGCAGCACAATGAGCGGGGAGATATTCGCTTACAGTGTCAGTCATCGTTGACTCCCAAATATTATTATCTACACCTTCAACAGGGCTAAGAAGTAGTGGCGCTTCATAAGGGTAATATTTAGCAACAGATATTTGGTCTTCATTAACGTAATAACCTTCAGGTTGTTTTATATTTATTTTTCTTGGTTGATTTCTATTGTCTGTCCAGAATAACAAACCTTCTAATAAATTAACACCATGTATAGGGCTGTTTATAGAAAAATTTAAGAATAAACCTTCTACAAGTAACTTTACAGTGTTATTTAAAGTGTTGTATTGAACTACATAATTTTTTATATCAACATTACCAGCAGGTGTATTTCCTATATCTGTCGAAGAGTTATCATTATAATTAGTTAAAAATACAAATATAGAATCGCTATTGTCATCGAATAGAGAACCAATAGCTTTTATACCTAAGTTGGATGGAATATTTAAGTTTGATAATATAGAATTTCCTAATACAGTTTCTAGAGCACCAACGTCATCTCCTTCAGATTTACTTATCTGTATATTTCTACCATCTCTATATTGTCCATTAGGGATTATTCTACCATCCATGTCCTTGTTCATTTTGGACTGGATAAATGTGTTTTTTACTTCTGGCATATTCTAATGTTTAATCCATTTAGATTTTCCTCTCATAATCTGAACGAATTCGTTTAATTTAATATTTGATAATCTTATTTTAGCATTTCTAAGTTGAGCTCTTCTATCTTTTTTAAATCTTTGAACTAAATGCTCAGGTATGTTTATTCTATTAGCTAAAATATTATATGCTATATGCATGTACATAGCTTCTTCCGCTAGTTTAGGTATTTTAGTGTCTTCGTCATAAGCTAAACCATCGGATATGTAATCTAAAAGTATTAACTTACCTTTTAAATTACTACTAAAGCTAAACTTACCTTCTCTTTTGTTTATAGTAAACCAACCATTTGTTTGTGCTAGTTCAGTGTCAAGACCATATCTTTGACCTAATAAAGCTATTTCTCTTCTAGCTATTATTGACTCACCCATTTCTGAATCAAATATAGCTTGTGTAGTTGGTTGTTCATCTTTGGGTATATTTTCCCATCTTTCCTCCGTTTGTGAAGTTCCTTCCAAATTCTCACCAAAGTTATCTTGAACTGGTATACCATAACCAGAAGAAGGAAAATTAAAACCAAAAGGAGAATTAGTTATGTTTTGATCCTGTAAAGGCGTTTCAGTTGGATTACTTGTTAATGTTGTTGGGTATATTATTCTTTTAACACCATCATCTCCTATCCAAGATATATTTACATAATTAACATAATCTTGAGGCATTATAACAGATAGACTTGGAGGTATAGTCAACTCTTGAGTTTTAACAGATCTTAATGTATCATATGAAAATTCTTGTAAACCTCTTTTAGCATAAAACAAAACATCGCTTCTTTTAGCGTGAGATATAATTTTATCTTCACCAACATATCCTATCATAAAGTTATTAACTAAATCAAATATAGAAGTATATTGATAGTCACCATAATTTGGAGCTCCATCTACTAAATCAGATTTTAACTTAACCCTAACATAAAAACCATCTTGAACAGCATCTATATTATCAAATTTTAAAACACTGTATGAGTGTATATTAGAAAATTTAGTTATTTTATAACCACCTCCAGTTCCTAAAGGCCCAGCAGCGGTACCAACACCAGCATTACCATCCCAAAGTATGTAATCACTTAGTCCATTAGGACTTACTTCAACTATAAAATTATTTAAAGTGTATTCGTAATCAGATGGTTGCCAAGAATCATTAGACTGTTGGTGTAACACTTCGTCAAAAGTGAATACCATAGAATCCATTTCATTATTAGTATAGTTAACTATATTAGATTGTGCACCTATATAATACTGTTGATTTGTTTCGGTTATAGAACCACCATTAGGAGAATTTGCCATAATTTAGCTTTTTTGATTTTGTTCTGTTTTTTGGACTTCTGTAGCTGCCGCTTGAACTATTTGAGGATCTCTTATAACTACTCCTGCATATACTAATACTTTTAATATCACTGAAGTTTGATCGGTGTTACTTATTTCAAAATTTGTAGAACCTTCAGATGGTGTGTTATATGATACACTACTATCAAAAGGAGATGGATCGTAGACGTATTGACCTTGAGAACCAACGGTATATCCCCATCTAACATTCTTAGGTTTTCTAATATAAGACAATGACATGTCTTCTTTTATTATTTCAGGATAAACATCTACAAGCTGCTGTGAAGGTATTGCAGTTTGAGGGTTATTAGGATCATAACCACCTATGCTTTCTTTTTGGATGTACACTGGATATTTTGTAGATGGCTTAGTAAGCTTACTCATATTCAAGTGTAAAAATTCTTTTCTACTTATTCTTTGAGCTTCTTGCTCTTCTTTGTACATTATTGTACCAATTCTATGAACGTCTGTTGGTAATAAAAAACAATTGTAAGTAGTGCTATAAACTATAGGTTCGTGTTTTTCAAATATAGATATATTTTCCTCTATGTTTTTTCTTCTATCACCGTATTGGCTAGAGTTAGTAGGAACTCTTAACTGTTGATTTAAGTCTTCTACATATTGTTCAAATATTTCTAATTGAACTTGTGAAGCTATATTATTAAATTCACTAGGTGTTAAGTAACCTCTCTGTTCTTTGTTTAATATAAACAATGCTGTTTGATATACTGTATTTACGTTTATAGCCATTTCAAGTTTTTTATTGTAAAAAGGCGGCGTAATGCCGCCTCAATACTATTATTACATATATATTACTATTTTAACTTTTTAGATATAGACTTGTAAATTTCAACACCTTCATCAGTTTTTAAATATACAGCAAAAGCTGAATAAGGATTTTCTTCAAAAGGAACTGTCATTAATTTTTTACCATTACTAGCCCAAGCAATTGTTCTTTGGTCTTGTGATAGTTTTATAATTCCAGCTTCAGTAGCTTTAATAGCAAAGTTTCTAAGTTCTACATTCTCATCATTAACTAATTCTAAGAATAGAGATGGATTTTGTTTAGAAAACAATAGTATATCTCTTTTTATTTCTTTAGAACTCATATTAACAACTTTAGAACCTAACTCAACTCTAAGTATCGCCTCTGCGTGATCTACATCTAGTGATCTAGCTTGTGATAAAGCCTCAAACTCTAGTTCTAAATCATCTAACATAGTTTCAGCTTGTACTTGAACATCTAGTTCTTTATACCTCTTATTTTTATGTGGATGATATAGTGACAAAAGTTTTTGAAGTGATTGCTGTTCTCTAGGAACGTGCAACACTCCATCTTTGAAAATTATATGAGCTAGCGTAGCCATTCCTTTTTGTTCATCTACAAAAGGACTAGCTTGATTACTTGCGTATCTTAATTCTCTTTGAGTTTGTTTATCGTTATCAAAGTATAGTAATGGAAATCTTCTAGTATGTTTAGAAGCCAATGTATATGTTAAGGGAGTTTCATTACTTGTTAAATAGTAATTTCTATCTTTTATCTCCCATTGTTTTTCTGTTTTATTTTCTTTTGACATAATATAATATAATATAATTTTTATTTTTAATTTTAATTTTCTAAACTTGTGACCCGCATAGATCAGAGATTTGCTTCATCATAGTTTGTAACTCTTTTAATCTTGCATCATTAGCTGCTGCTTCCGCTTCAAGAGCTGCAATAGCAACCTCTAAAGAGTTTATAGTAGCTGTTACTGTAACTATAGATTCAGCAATAACTGCAAGTGCATCTTGTAATTGAGTTATATTCGTATTTATTTGTTCTAAGTCAGCTGTAATAGTATCAACTTCACTTTGTTTTTTCTCAATCACAGGATCCCACGCAGCATTACAATCCTCTATACATGTTTGAGTTGGGTTTGGATTACAAGCAGCTATACAATCAGCCTTGTCTAAAATAGCTTGATTTAACTCAGCTGTAGAATTAGCTAAATCAGCTTCTGCTTTATCTTTGTCAGATAACGCTTTGTCTAGCTCTGTTTGTTTTTCAGTTTGCGACTCTTTTAAGTCTCCTAACTCAGTATTTGCAGCATCTAATTCATCTCTAAATGTATCAAGTTGTTGTCTTTCATTATCAATAACTTCCTTAAGTTCATCAACGCAAGCAGTAGATTTGTCTTGATCATAATACTTTTCCTGTACTACACTACATTGTTCGTTAAGGTTTTTTTCTACAATTTGATTTATAAGCTCACTTAAAGTAGCTTCATCAGTAGCTGTTAACATATCAAAAGAATAAAACTCAATGACAGATGTGCCAGGATAATAACTATCCTCAGCTGTGTTTAAATCTGCATCACACATTGCTTTAGAATATAATTCTCTAACGGTATCTAAATAATTTAAAACACTTGGTATATTACCAATTTTAAAACTGTCTAAACTAGATTCATCATTATTCTGAAAGTATTTATTATAAACATCCAGAACCATGTTATCTTGAATTGACTGTATTATTTGATATCTTAAAGAGTTATCTTCAGTGCTTAAAAAGTCATTTAGATCTTTTAAATATTTAGATCTATAATCTCCATATAAGCTGTTCATAAAACTTTCATCAGAAAGTTGAGAAGCATATTCTTTTATATCTTCAGCCCACGTGTCAAAATAAGCTTTAAACTTTGGATTTATAACCGCCATATTATCGTACTTAAAAGTACTAACTAAAGCTCCTACTGTGCCATCACTTAAACTAAACTCATGAACTGTATATTTTTCATTCCCAGAAGTAGACTTAAACCTAAATATATTACTAGGAAGAATTATTGTTTCGTCACCGTTTTGCACGGTTCTAACATTTATTACTTTCATTTAAAATATTTTAAAAAGCCCTCTTTCGAGGGCTATATAATTAATACTTAAGTTACACTAGCGATTACAACACTAGCGTACTTAGTCCAAGTTGAAGGAAAAACCTTAGGTTCTTCATAACCCTCACCAGCAATAGTAAGTGCAATTGCTTGCTTTTGCTCACTAGAAGCATTAACTGGTACTGGACCAGCTGCTGTTCTAACTCCATCACAATCAGGATCATTGGAACACGTAGAAATAGCTTCTTCTAACTTATCAGCTGCGTCTGCTTTTCTTTGTTGAAATTCAGCTTTAGCTTTATCGATAGCCTCTTTTTGAAGTTTACTACAAGTCATTATAGTTTCCATCATTTCAGCTTCGCCTAAGTCTAAAGCTTTATCCATAACAGCTTGAAAACTTCCACCAGCTTGTAAAGCATAAACTCCTTCTATAGAATTTGGATTACCAGGTTGACTAGCAGCTAGTTCCAATCCATCTTCTATCTCTTTTCTCCAAAGTTCAGCACTACCTGTTTCGTACCTGTTCAATGTTATTGTACTAGATAAAGTCCCTGAGGCATCTTTAACTAATATTCTTAACAATCCAGGTCCAGATTTATCATCATCAGGATTATTATCAGCTTGATACTCGCCTATTGAATAATCTTTAGAAGGATCTAAAGATACGTATTCTGCTGTACCGCTTGTTAAATTTACTTTAATTGTTGCCATAATTTAAAATTTTAAAGGTTAATAAATTACGCTACAAATAATACGAAATTGTTAGCAGCTTGTACACAAAGACATCTTTCAGAAAGATAATGAACTTCCATAGCATCAAGTGATGAAGTATAAGCTCCACCAACTGAACCAGTAATCCATGATTTCATTCTTCTATCGTCTGTTTCAGAAGCTCTATATCTTACATGCAAGAAAGGTCGTCTGATATTAGATCCTAACATTTGATCGTATACTGTAGATGTTCCAGCAGGAATTAACACACCTTTGATATTATCAACCATACCTCTAGTAGAAGCATCGTTTAAATATTTCCAGTCAGTTTTATAGAAGTCATAAGAACCTCTTCTGAAACCAGAAAAACCAAAGTTAAGTGCCATTTCAGCTTCGTTGTCAAAAAGACCATAAGAAGCAGCTCTAGTAGAATCATATCCTCCACCAGCTTGAGCAGCAATCATATCATCAAAATCAAGAGCAGTAGCTCTATCTAAAAATAACATGTTCTCTTCAATAGCTCCTTGTAAATCTAATTGTTGTAAGATAGCATCAAAATCACCTAATGCTCCAGCACCTGGTAAAGCAGCACCAGAAAAACCAGCATATACGTTACCTCTTGCTCTCAATGAAGCAAACATACCTTCAGTACCAGCGCCAGCAGTTAAACCACCATTTGTAGCAACACCAGATCCGTTAGCAGCAAGTTCACCTTCAACCATAGCCATTTCAAGATAATCTTCATATCTTAATCTAGTTTCTGATTCAGCTTTCATATACCATAAAAATCCAGATGTTCCGTCTTCAGTAGCAACTTCAACCCAACCAATTTGAGCAGTGTCAGAACCATTAACTTCATATTTATCTTTGATAATGATTGGTCTGTTAGAGAACTGAGTGAAAGCAGGTGTTACAGAACCTTTCATTCCTTCTGTACCTTTTGCAAAGTCAGAACCATAAATGAATAGTTTTAAACCACTATCAGCTAATGTAGAAAAATCAGCCTCAGTATAACAAACAGCATTAAAAGTTACACCGTTGTTTCCTGGGTTAGGAGCTGATGTAATTAAACCTTTTAAAGTTTTTTCACTATTAGGATCGTAAACTACAAAAGTTTGATTTTCTCTTACTACAACTTGATTACCTGGATCTAATACTACAGTAAACGTAGAAGCTCCACCTCCACCTGGATCTGATTTAGATACATCATCATAACCAATATGCAACCTATTTTGTTCAGACCAAATTACTTGATCAGATGTCATTGGCATTTCAGCGCCAACCATTCTTAAAAATCCTGATAACGTTCTGTTACCGAATCTCTCTACTTCCTGCTCATATAATTCAGGTAAGTATTGTTGTGCAAAATCTGCAAAATTAGCACCCTGAGCATCATTCCACTGTAAGTAGTTTGTGGAAAGAATTGTTTGCTTTTGAGTGGGCATTAAGCCAGCATGCATTTCATTAAAATTTCCCATTTTAAGTTATTTATTTTTTCTTTATTCTTAATCTAGAACTATCAACACCACTAACTGCTTTTACTTTTAATCCACCTAAAAATACATCTTGATTAGGATTAGTTTGCCTAACGTCTGAATTTACATTTTTTGATTTAGCAACAACATCTTTAACAGCGTCGGCTTTGCCTTGCTCATAAAAATGCTGTGCAATAGTATCCGCGTTTCTAGCAGCGTACATAGCTTTGTGATAACCTTTATAATCTACAACTTCTCCTTTTTCATTTAAGAACTTCTTAATAACATTGGAAATATCAGATTGGGCTTCAGCAACGTCACTTGGATTGTTAACAGAATATCTAAAGTTTTTTTCTCCTAAATTGAATTCAAAACCTTTAAATTCTTGAGAGAAAAAATTGTTAGTATCTAATTTAAAATTCTCGTGACGCTTCTTAGCTATCTCTTGTTCTTTTGTGTATCGGTTAAAAAAATCCGAAGCTTCTGAATTACTAGCACTAGGTCTCAACTTGATCTCATCATAGTACTTTGTTTTTAAATCATTTAAAAACTTCTTGGCTTTTGCAACCTCTTCTTTTTTAGCGAGTTTTTTACGACGCTGGTCTCGCTCTTCGTCGTAGTCTTCATCCACTTTAAAATTCTCTTCCATTATAAAATTAATTTCTTCAGAATCTAAATGTGGTTTAGTATTTTTATAATATTCTTTTAATAAAACATCATCATTAACATTAGAATAATCTGCATTTAATCTAACGTAGTCTTCAACTGTGCCTCCTGTTTCTTTCATGAATGAGACTAACTTTTCTACGTTTTCAGGTAGATCTTGTTTTTTATCAGTTGGTTCTTGCTTTATATCTTCTTTAGAAGGCTCTTCAGTTTTAGCTTCAATTTCTTCTATTACTGGTTTTTCCTCTTCTTTACTCTCTTCTTCAGTTTGCTGAACTTCTGGTTTGGATACTTCAACTTCTTGAATATTCTCGGTAGGTTCTTCTGCAGGTACGTCCACTGGGCTTGACTCTTTATCGGCATCTTCTTCTTTTTTAAATTCTATTTTAGGCGTTTCAGTGTTCTTAGTGGATAACTTTTTTGGTCTACTTTTCTTTTTTTTCATTTTAAAATCCCCTTCTTGAGGAACTTCTTCTTTGGTTTTTTCTTCCATGATATGATATTATATAATTAAAAATCTGGATTACCTACGTTTTCATTCTGTTCCATGAAATCTCTAGGTACCATATTGTTTTGTCTTTGATAGATCATTTCACTTTGCTGTGTAGCAGCTAGTTTTGTTCTTTGATCTTTTCTGTCTTCTATAAGTTTTTCTCTATTTATTTCTTTCTGTATATCAGCTTGAGCTAACTGCATGTCAAATTGAAATTTCTGTTCTGCTAATTGCATTTTATTACTCATCTCAGCTTGCAACTGTTGTATTTTTAAATCTGATTTACCTTTTTCAAGTTGCATTTCTGTTTGTGCTATTGCTTCTCTTTTTTGAACTTCATACATAGCTGCTTTTTCAGCAGATTGAGCATTTGCATCAGCTTGAGCTTGTATCATTTTTTGTTGAGCCTCCTGATCTGCTTTTGCTTTTTGTTTACGTTTTAGCTTTAATAAAGCATTAGCTAACTTTAAATTATGTATATTTCTAATATCAATAGCATCTTCAAGATTTATACCACCTTGTTGCATTGCTATTTGTATATTTTGTTCTAATACTTGTTTTTCTTCTTCATCTGGCTCTAACTCTAAGAATATGCCAAAATCATATAAATGAAGTTCTTTCATTTCTTCAAGTGTTGCTACGTTGTACAAGCTTAAGCTATTAACCAAAGCTTCATTTGTTAACTCATATTCTAGTGAATCTGATATTCTAAGAGATATGTTTTCACAAGCTCTAAGAGTTAAAAACAACCCTGCATCTAGTATGTGTCTAGTAGCGACGTTTGATTGCGCTACGGCTAACTTCTGTAATCCTAGTAAAGCATCCTTATCTGGGTTACTACCATCTCTAGCCTCATTAAGTCCGGTTACATCTCTTATCATTTGTAGATAATATTGATAAGTTTGAATAAGACTTTGTATTTTAGCCATACCGTTATTACTATTAAGTTCTTGAATCGGTATTTTACCTGGATTCATATCACCATCTTGAGTCATAGATCTACCAACAATACTACCAGTTTGGAAATACATATTTAAAGCTTCCTTTGGGTTATAGCTTGTTCCACTACCTAAGTCTACTTCTGCTAAACCATCAACATCTAAATATACACCGTCAGGAACTATACGAGATAAAACCTGTTGCAGCTTAAGCGATGTTAACTGTATCATGTCAGCAAAAGTTATCATTCTTTCAACTAGAGAAGTTATTCTACCTTTATACATGTCAGGTGCACATATTGCGTAGTTCATATTAACTTTAGTTAAATTTGACTTTGGCCTAGTCATATTTGTTGCAACCTTCCAGTCTAACATTATTGGATGTCCAAGTATTTTAGCACCATGATATAAAACCTCTATTGATCTACTAACTCTTTCAAAACCATCATTTGGTGGAGGGTTGAAAGTATCAGGTTTTTCTAAAGCTTTTTCTAAACCACTAGATGTTTTCTTTATTTTAAAAACTTGATCTGCATAAGTTTTATATTCAAAATATAACACTTGAACTGTATCATCATCTCTGTTACCTCTATAATTTCTTCTATAATTAGTATTACCTGGAAACTTTTGAATTTGCTTTAATTCATCATCAGTAAGATTTGGAAATTGTTTTTTAAGTTCTGGTAGTGATATATTTTTTACTTCACCTACGTAATATATGTCTTCAAAATTAGGATCATCAGTGTATGAGTAAACTATATTAGCAGGGTCGACATAATCTACAACAACGCCTTCTGATTTGTTCCAGTTCGTCTTAACACATCCAATACCTAATTCTACTAAGTCTTTATATACTTTTCTTTTAGTTAACTCGTATTTATTCCTGTCCAAAGTGTTGCTTATAGCTTCTTCTTCTGCTATTTCAACGGATTGCTTATAATCTAATTGTAGGTGTATTTCTAATTCTTCTTCATTTTGCGGTGGAGTTTCTTGAGGAGAAACATCAGATATATCCATACCTAGTTGTTCTTTTACCTTTTGCATGAACTCTCTTGTAGCTATATTTTTATGTAGTCTTGTCGCATATTCTGTTCTAGCTTTTTGAGATGCTGGATCTTGAGCATATGCTTTAATGTC
>Ga0098037_1000492_pt1 | contig 20290 bp, 33 predicted proteins | sample 5_EtaG_FD_75050 | JGI IMG/M metagenome (GOLD analysis project Ga0098037, IMG submission 75050) | Marine viral communities from the Subarctic Pacific Ocean - 5_ETSP_OMZ_AT15132 metaG | ecosystem: Environmental > Aquatic > Marine > Oceanic | place: Pacific Ocean | collected 2015-01-08 | reverse complement strand
GCAGTATCCAGAGCTAAAAAACATAGAGCCAATTCAATATCCGGAAGGTGAGCAGCCGTTTGAAACTGGCGGGGAAGTGGTGGCAGAGAGAAAAACAGGGCTACCGGTAGACCCTACGTCTCCTCCTATTGCTCAAATTATATCTCCTCTTGTGCCGATGTCATATCAGGTGGACAGGCCCTATTCTCTTAACACGCAAGAAGTAGATGGCGGTTTAATTTACTCTGAAACTCCGCAAAAGGTCTCTGATCCGCAGTTCGCGGTCCCTCCTGTTATTACTGGTGGTATTGAGTTTTTTAAACAGTTCTTAGATGACCCGACAGAAACAGCTGGTGGCATAGCCACGGCTATTGGTGAAGAGATAAAAGCGTATCCGGAGCGTCAGGTGCGGACGGCTTTGGCTGGTGGTGAGACGATTAATCCGGAGACTGGTGAGATTGAGCGGTATGACCCGTTAGGTGTACCGGCGACCATGGCCCTCGGATCTGCCGCCTCGATAGCTAGGACTGCCGGAAAGGGCGGCACTGTTCTTGGTATTATGGCGGGCCGCAACGCTAAAGACGGTGGTAAAAGGTTAGATCAGTTTTTGGCAGCACGTGACCGTGGTCTGGATGACCGGGATAATTATGCTGAAACGCAGGGATATATTGAGCCGTCTGATGGTGCTTTTCGTTTTGAGATAGACACCTCTAATGCCCGGTTAAAAGAAGGGCTGTTTGAAGACGGCATATTAGCTGGTCAAGACGAACGGTATCAAAGATTAAATATTTCTGAGTTTAGAAGAAAAGAAGGGCGAGTTCCAAAGCTGGATGAGGTATTTGACTTTGAAGAGTTGTTTGAGCAATACCCTGAATTACGGTCGATTGATGTTGATAAGGTTCCTTTTATGAGCAGTGCCGGTGGAACAATGGCAGCGTTTGATCCTGTAAATAACATCATTTACCTTGGCTCCGCTCCAAGTAAAGAAATGATTTCAAATATTTTACACGAAGTGCAACACGCAGTTCAACATATAGAAGGTTTTACTCCGGGGTCTAGCATCGCACGTTATTTACCTGAAGGGTTTTCAAAAAAGTTGGCTGATATTGACATGGACATATCAACTTCCAGCGAAGCTCTTCTTGGCAGTAAAAGCGGTTTTTTAAAGAAAAAGTCTTTTCAAGAGAGGGCTGACGAATCCGTAGGCAAGACGGTTTATAAGTATAACTTAGGTAAAAGAGCTCGGGACTTTTTTGCTGGGGAAACAGATGCTTATGGGTATGTGGATTTTAGTAAGTTTGCTACGCCGGACGAACTTAAAGAGCTTCGCAAGATTGCTGAAAAGCAATTAGAGTCTGATAAGAGGACTAGCGATGTTCTTAAAGCAGGACGTATGTATCGCCGTCAACCCGGAGAAGTAGAGGCTCGAACGGTTGCTACAAAGTTTAGGAAAGACCAGCAAGGCGAGTTTCCTTTAGATGTACAAGACACAGACCCTATAGATTATTTTTATTTAACCGACAAGACTATGTTGAACAAGCCTACTGCACCAAGGGTAGATGAAAAAGCACAGGGAGGCGTGGTGAGTTTGTTAGATAAAGCCCAGAACATGAACCGCGGTCCGAGGGGCGTGGCGAGTTTATCGTCAGTAGCTAGGAATATGAACCGCCCTATGGTAAGTTAGGGCAAAGGAGATAGCGCATGGCTCGTAAACCTATTGCTGGAATGGTGGACAAAAACGTCCCGTCACAGCTTGACCCAGAGGACTTGGCGGCCGAGGTAGAACTCGAAGTTCCCGGTTCTATGGAGGATAACATCGTATCCTTTGAGGGTATGGCGGAAAACATGGATATTGAGGTTACGCCCGATGATGACGGCGGTGTGACTATTGACTTTGACCCGCAAGATCAACGGGGCGAAGGCGATGATTTTTACATGAATTTAGCGGAAGAGATGCCGGAAAGGGAACTTGGCCGCATTGCGGGAGAGCTGTTGGGTGAGTTTGACGCTAACAAGGCTAGCCGACAGGAGTGGGAAGATGCTTATGCTAACGGTTTGGAGCTGTTGGGATTCTCTTATGAAGAGCGAACACAGCCTTTTAGAGGCTCGTCCGGAGTCACGCACCCGTTGCTTGCTGAGGCGGCTACGCAATTTCAGGCGCAGGCGTTCAATGAGCTGTTGCCAGCTAGCGGGCCAGTGCGAACTACTATACTAGGCGCAGAAACTAGGGAAAAACAGGCACAATCTGACCGTGTTCGGCACTTTATGAACTATTACATCACTAATGTGATGGAGGAATATACCCCAGAACTCGATCAAATGCTGTTTTACTTGCCGTTAGCGGGGTCTACCTTTAAAAAAGTCTATTATGATGAGACTATGGGTCGTGCGGTTAGTAAATTTATCCCCGCAGAGCACCTTGTGGTGCCGTATGAGACCTCAGACCTCGAAACTTGCCCTAATATCACGCAAGTTTTGCGTATGAGCCTTAATGATCTGCGTAAAAAGCAGGTTTCAGGCTTCTATTTAGACATTCCGGTCATTCCTGCACAGGAAGAATCGGACTCAGTAAGCAACGAAATTGACAGAATTGACGGTGTCTCGTCTAGTCAGATTGATTATGACTGCACAATCTTGGAATGCCACGTTGATTTGGACTTAGATGGGTATGAAGACACAGATGAGGAGGGTGAACCTACCGGCATTAAGATACCTTATGTAGTAACGATCAGTCAGGACAACGGCCAAATTTTATCTATCCGCCGTAATTATCGCGAAGAGGATGAATTAAAGCGAAAAATTCAGTATTTTGTGCATTATAAGTTCCTACCGGGCTTTGGTTTCTACGGTTTGGGGCTTATTCACACCATTGGCGGTTTGTCACGGACCGCCACGGCGGCACTGAGGCAGTTGATCGACGCTGGTACGTTATCCAATCTTCCAGCGGGCTTCAAAGCTCGTGGGTTGCGTATCCGCGATGACGATGATCCGCTTCAGCCCGGTGAGTTTCGAGATGTCGATGCTCCCGGTGGGGCTATCCGTGACAGCCTGATGCCGTTGCCTTTCAAAGGCCCTGATCAGACATTGTTCCAGCTTTTGGGGTTTGTCGTGGATGCGGGCCAGCGTTTTGCTACTATTACTGACATGAAGGTTGGCGACGGTAATCAACAGGCCGCTGTCGGTACGACTATTGCTTTGCTGGAACAGGGCTCTCGGGTGATGAGTGCGGTACATAAACGTCTGCACTATGCGATGCGTTTGGAGTTTAAATTCCTAGCTCGTGTGATGTCAGAGTTCCTGCCTGCCGAATATCCGTATGCGGTAGAAGGTGCAGACTCTTCTGTAAAAGCTACAGACTTTGACGATCGTGTAGATGTTGTACCGGTATCTGATCCAAATGTATTCTCTCAGGCTCAGCGGATTGCTTTGGCGCAGACGAAGTTACAGCTCGCAGGTGCCGCACCAGAAATGCACAATATGCACGAGGTGTACCGAGACATGTATGATGCTCTTGGCGTCAGGGATGTTGACCGGATTATGCGTCGTATACCAGATGAAGAGCCCGAACCAAAAGATCCCGCACAGGAAAACATAGACGCTTTGGATATGATTCCGATGAAAGCTTTTGAGGGTCAGGAGCATGAGGCGCACATCATGGCGCACATGGTCTTTGGTTCTACTCCAATGGTAGCGAGTATGCCTCCTGTAGCTATTGCTCTACAGAAGCACATAATGGAGCACGTTAAAATTGCAGCACGTGAGAGAGCGGCGGTTGAGTTTATCCAACAACGCCAGAACGCTGGTGGCGAGGCTGCTTCAGAAGAAGAGATGCTGGCAATAGAAGGTTTGACGGCACAGTTTGTTGCTGAGGGTATGCAGATGGTTAAGCAGCTTTCACAACAGGTTTCTGGTCAGGGGCCGGATCCTCTGGTACAACTCAAGGAGCAGGAGCTTCAAATTAGAGCTCAGGCTGAACAGGCAGATGCTCAGGCTGAACAGGCCAAGCTCAACCTTGATGCTCAGAACCAGCGGATGCGGGCAGACCAGTTCCAGCAACGTCTTGCAAGTCAAGAACGTCAAACTCAAGCCCGTATTCAGTCTGCTATGGAACGTGAAATGCTTAAACAGAGAGGTAATTAAAATGAGTGTAGTAAAAATTGTAACAAACAAGCCGGGTCCGGCACCTAAACCCGAAGAGGTTGGTAAAAGCAAAGAAGTTAAAATTCCAGAAAAAATGAAGCCCATGGTTGCTAGGGGAATGGGTGCCGCGGTAAAGGGCGGCGGTTATATGGGTTATGACTGAGTATGCTTGCAGAACTGGCCGCGGCAAATGCTGCATTCGCTATCATCAAGAGAGCTGTTGCTAACACAGGCGACCTTGCCAAGGCCGGTAAGGCGATATCCGACTTTGTAATTGCCAAAGAGGAACTACAAAGAAAAGGAAATAAAAAGAAAAAATCTGGTGTCCGCTCTTCTGATCTTGAAGAGTTTATAGCTCTTGAGAAGATTAGACAGCAAGAGCAGGAGCTCAAACAAATAATGATTTATGCTGGACGGGCGGGACTTTGGCATGATTGGCAAAAATTTCAAGCAAACGCTCGAAAAGAAAGACGAGTTCAAGAAGAGCTTTCTAGGAGAAGAAGGGCCGAAATTATGGAAGCTTTGGGACTGGGTGCTGCGGCCGTACTTATTGCTACTATGGTGGCGGGTCTAGTGGCTTGGGTGGTCTGGCTTAAAGGAGGCTTTAAATGAGTGCAGAAGACGTTGCTAGAAAACTGTTAGAGCTTAAAATACTGCCAAGGTTTATGATGTTGTGCATGACGGGCGTGTATATACGTTGTATTGAGTGGGCACTTTCGCAGCCAGATTTAACAACTCAGCAGGCTTCACTAATTTCAGTCGTCACGGGTGCCATGACAGGCAGTCTGGCGGTATGGTTAAATTCCGAAAAATGAAAGAGTTTGTCCTTGTTATTTCTATGTGGGGGCACACGGGTGCTGAATGGGAATATGTTGGCAATCAAATAGTTTTACAGCAATCTTTTACTCAAGAACAATGTTACCATTTGTTACAAAAGGATATGTGGAAAGCCACTTACGAAAATGAGTTTTATAAAATGAACATCCAATGCTTTCCGAAAGATTGTGCAGGTAAAGAGGTATGTAGTGACTAATGCCAGCAAAGTTAAATGAGAACACAGAGGTAGCACTACCGTTACGCAACATCATATCTATGGTTGCAGCAGCTAGTCTGGCAACGTGGGCTTACTTTGGCCTTATTGAAAGACTGAATACATTAGAGACAAACCAGACAATGATGCAAGCTGATTTGGAACAGAACACAGAGTTTCGTATCAAGTGGCCGCGTGGTGAGATGGGTAGCTTGCCAGCAGACAGTGAGCAATTCATGCTGATAGAACACATCGCCAATGAGCTAGAGAAGTTGCAAACAGAGATTGAAGAAGGTCGTGCGCCGTATGATCAGCAGCAGAAACTTACATTAGAATTTTACGAGAAACGTATAACGAGCCTAGAAGAAAATATAGAGAAGTTGCGGAACGGTGATTGAGCTAACCTTTGTATTATTATTGGTAATGGGTGGCGAGAAGGTAGAGTACACGCCCTATCAATCTCTGTCTGAATGCTTGTCTGTACGCAGAAAAATTAAACGTAACGTAGGCCACACCAATAACTTTGACCAGAAGTGGTCATGCAAAGAGTTAAAGGTTAAGGTTAAAGACGGCAACATATTGGAGTTTATAGACTGATGTTACAAGCATTGATAGGTCCGGCGACCGAGCTTATTGGTAAGTTCGTTGAGGACAAAGATAAAAAAAATGAGTTGGCGCACGAAATTGCGACAATGGCAGAACGTCACGCCTTAGAACTTGCAAAAGGTCAAATGGCAATAAACGCAGAAGAAGCGAAATCAAAAAACATATTTATTGCGGGTTGGAGACCCTGTACCGGGTGGGTCTGTAGTATCGCCCTCATGGTGCATTTTTTGCTCATCCCGATTGCTGATGTTGTAACAGCTTACATGGGTTATGAGCCTGTACCTTATCCAGCATTTGACATGGACACGTTGATGACTGTGTTGATGGGTATGTTGGGGCTTGGTGGCCTTCGTACATACGAGAAACAAAAAGGTTTAACAAAATGAACAAAGATAGATTATGTGAAGAGATAGCCGAAGATGAAGGTTGTAAATATGAAATATATTTGGATCATTTAGGTCTGCCAACTTTTGGAATTGGTGCCCTAATTAAAGAAAGCGACCCCGAATACGGTAAACCTGTAGGCACAGTCATAGAACAAGAGCGTGTTCAGCAAAGGTTTCATTTGGATATAGTTGTAACACTTGATGAATGTAAAGTGCTGTATCCAGACTTTGATGACCTACCAGAAGAATGTCAGCATATCATTGCAAACATGATGTTTAATCTAGGCCGTCCTCGGTTGAGTAAGTTCAAAGGCATGAAAGCTGGCGTTGATGCTAGAGATTGGGACAAGGCCGCAGATGAAATGGTTGACTCGAAGTGGTACACACAAGTGCCAAACCGCGCACGGCGTTTAGTAGACCGGATGAGAGCTCTTGCAGAAACATCATAATGTGTTATAAGAACACATAAGATTTACCGCGGAGATATACGAGTGGATGAAATTTATTTTGCTGAGGCCGTTTTTAGAATTGTTAAAGATCGGCGTCAGGCTATTTACGATTTGTTAATTTATGACAATGTAAATAGCATGGAGCAGTATCGTGAGCTCATGGGTAATTTAAAAGCCCTAGATCACGTGGAACAGGAACTCAAGAGCCTGCTAGATAAACAGGAGCAAAGCAATGACTGAGGCGCAGAAAGTTGATCTTGAAAACGTAGCAGAAGGTGTCGCCAACCTCGCTTCCGCATATAAGGATGCTACAGATAAAGTTTTGGACCCCGATGCCATCGGTGGTTCACTCTTAGATAGGATGCCAAACCCGACGGGCTGGCGTTTGCTTATTCTACCTTATCGCGGTAAGGGCAAAACTGATGGCGGTATTTATCTGCCGGACAAGGTTGTAGAAGAGCAGACAGTTTCCACACAGGTTGGTTATGTCCTCAAAGTGGGGTCGTTAGCCTACAAGGACTCGGAGAAGTTTCCGACGGGTCCGTGGTGCGAGCAGGGTGATTGGGTAATGTTTGCCCGTTATGCTGGTTCGCGTTTTCGTATTGATGGGGGTGAGGTTCGCATCTTAAATGATGACGAAATCTTAGCTCGCATTGGAGAACCTGAAGACATCCTGCATTTCTAGGAGAAATAAATGGCAGAAGAAAACAAAGAACAGATCGAATTAGATCTGGACGATGCTCAGGAGACTGAGGTTGAAGTGGGCGGTGAGGAAAAGGAAGAAGAAGTTCCTCTTGCCGCGGAGTCAGAAGATTCTGACGATAATTTTGAAAAAGCTAAAAGCAAGACGCAAATGCGTATTGACCGCCTTACAAAGAAGATGCGTGAGGTTGAGCGTCAGCGCGAAGAGGCTTTGAGTTATGCTAAAAATGTTCAGGCAGAAGCTCAACAGTTAAAACAGCGTATGGATGCTTTGGACAATAATTATGTTCAAGAGTATGCTAGTCGTGTTGAAACGCAGACAGCTACGGCTGAGCAGGAGCTTGCTCGAGCTATTGAAATCGGGGACACTAACGGTGTTGTTGAGGCGCAAAGGAAAATTACCCGACTCGCGATTGAAAATGATCGCGCGGAACAGGCTAAAGCTCAACAAGCCCGCTACGCCCAACAGGCTAAAGCTCAACAGGAAGCGCAGGTTCAGGCACCTATGCCTCAGCAGCAACCTCGCCGCCCGGACCCGAAGGCGGAACAATGGGCGGGGCGGAACGACTGGTTTGGCTCAGATGAGGCTATGACATATGCCGCTTTTGGTATACATAAGAAGTTAGTAGAAAACGAAGGGTTTGACCCACAGTCCGATGACTACTATAATGAATTAGACAAGCGTATGCAGACAGAGTTTCCGCATAAGCTTAACGGTGGTAGCAAACGGCCCGCTCAGACGGTTGCTTCCGTATCCCGCAACACATCTGGGCGCAGTAGTGGGAAAAAGGTTAGACTCACCCCTAGCCAAGTCGCGATAGCGAAGAAATTGGGTGTGCCGCTTGAAGAATACGCGAAATACGTGAAGGAGTAAGAGAGATGGCTGAAGAACAAAACGAAATGTTTGAAGGTACTGTCAAACGTACTTCTCGCGCAAAAGACTCTAGGGAAAAAACGGCTAGGCGTAAGCCGTGGGCTCCCCCATCTATGTTAGATGCACCGCCTGCACCGGAAGGTTTTAAGCATCGTTGGATCCGCGCAGAAACGCGTGGTTTTGATGATACTAAAAACATTAGCGCAAAAATGCGTGAAGGTTGGGAACTGGTTCGTAAGGACGAGTATCCTGATTTTGAGGCCCCGGTAGTTGACTCAGGTAAATATGAAGGTGTGTTCGGAGTAGGCGGACTTATTCTCGCACGGATTCCGTTGGAAACTGTGGCTGAGCGAACTGAATACTTTGCACAACGCAACAGTGATCAGATGCAGGCTGTGGACCACGATATGATGCGTGAGAATGCACATTCAACCATGACGATCAACAAACCTGATCGTCAATCTCGTGTAACCTTTGGCGGTCCACAGAAATAAGGACCGTCTCGATTAGGAGAAACTAAAATGGCAAATCAAGATACTGCCTTCGGTCTTCGTCCTATCGGGCTTAACGGCGCGGGTGCTAACACTACTGGCGTAACTCAATATGAGATCGCAAGCAACAACACTAATGCAATTTTCCAAAATTCTCCAGTGATTCCTCTGGCGGCTGGTGTAATTGACATTGTTGGTGCGGCGAACGGCGGTACAGTACCAGCTCTGGGTGTCCTGATGGGCGTAGAATATGTAGATAGCTCTTCAAAAAAGACTGTCTTCAAAAACTTCTGGCCCGGTTCCAACAACGTAAGCGTTGACACAAACTTCCCTGTCAAAGCTTTTGTTGCTGATAACCCAAACCAGCTTTTCATGATTGCTGCTGACGGTAGCTCAACAGATCGTGCGACAGCTTTGTCAAACGTCTTTGCTAACGTATCACTGGCAAGCGGTACTTCCGGTTCAACAGCAACCGGTCGTTCAACAGCCGAAATGGATATTTCCACTGTCGCTACTACAGCTACGTTGCTCATGCGCGTTGTTGGCCTCACAGGTGATGAGGCTAATCTCGACTATGATGCGGCCGGTGTGAACTATGTAGTTCGGTTTAACTTCCATCACAACGCACCGGTTGCGGCTTCTGCTTCGCAAACGACTTCGTTGTCAACCGGCATTTAAGGAGGGAATAGAAAATGGCTATTTCTCGCGCACAACTAGCGAAAGAGCTCGAACCCGGCCTTAATGCTTTGTTCGGTCTTGAGTACGATCGCTACGAAAATGAACACGCTGAGATCTTTGACGAAGAGTCCTCAGATCGTGCATTTGAAGAAGAAGTGATGCTCGGTGGCTTCTCTACAGCTCCCGTTAAAGGTGAAGGCGCAGCCATCAACTTTGACGATGCACAAGAGACATACACTGCTCGTTACACACATGAGACAATCGCTCTGGCCTTCTCAATTACTGAGGAAGCTATCGAAGACAATCTTTACGATCGTCTGGCGTCTCGTTACACCAAGGCTTTGGCTCGCTCAATGGCACAAACCAAGCAAATCAAAGCAGCTTCTATTCTAAACAATGCGTTTAGCACTGGAAGCCCTGTTGGTGATGGTGCAGCTTTGTGTTCAGCGGCTCACCCTTCTTTGTCAGGCAATCAGCGTAACTTGCTTTCAACTGCGGCAGACCTCAATGAGACTTCTCTTGAGCAAATGCTTATTGATATTGCAGGTTTTACTGATGAGCGTGGTTTAAAAGTTGCTGTACGCGGCACTAAATTGATTATTCCAAAGGAACTTCAGTTTATTGCAGAGCGTGTTATCAACTCAAATCTTCGTTCGGGTACTGCGGACAATGATGCAAATGCAATGAAGAACATGGGTATGATTCCAGAAGGGGCAGTGGTCAATCACTTCCTGACTGATACTGATGCATTCTTCATTAAGACTGATGCTCCAAACGGCTTCAAGTTCTTTAACCGTGCACCAATCAAGACCGCCATGGAAGGTGATTTTGACACAGGTAATATGCGGTTCAAGGCTCGTGAGCGTTACAGCTTCGGTGTTTCTGATTGGCGTTGTGTATTCGGTACTCCGGGTGCATAAAAAAATCAGTTTTCTTGACGGAAAAGGGCGACTTCACAGTCGCCCTTTTTTATTGTAATATAAACCATCCCTGACAACCGCATGGGGTGGTTGACACTAGCCACGACAGGAGAAAACCATGGCTAATACTACTTTTAACGGTCCAGTCCGTTCCGAAAACGGGTTCAAAACAATCATTAAAAACTCCACCACTGGTGGACTTACAAATGAGATGGTTCTTTCAACTTACAGCACCTCTATAACAGTTGCTGCTACGGGGACATCTCATAAAGAGTCTTCAATTGGAATTCCTTCAAACTTCATCCCTATGGGTGTTGCTGTTACAGTAACAAGCGCGGCAGCAAATGCTGTAAACTTGGTTGACATTGGTACAGATGCTGATACAGACGGTTTTGTTGACGGTATTTCTGAGGCAATTAATTCAACCGGATTTAAAGGTTTCTTCCCGTGTAACGGTGTATTAGGTATGTCCGGTGGTTCAACTACAGCAGCGACAGAGACAGCCGACGAAGTTGAGTTGATTGTTTCTGGAACAGCCGGTGCAGGTGGAGTAATTGCATTAAAGTTCTTCGGCCTTTCATCTGACTCACCAACAGCCTAATAGGAGGCTGAAATGTCTGACTCTGATGTAAGATCTAAACGGGTAACGGCTACGGGCTCTCTAAGTGTAGGTCCAGCACGTATCCGTCAGATACAGTTGAAAACAGGCTCTGGAACTCCCAGACTTACCATCACTGATGGTAACGGCGGGTCTACCGTGCTAGATCTTGATTTCAACGCATCTGATACACACTCAGTAAACATACCGTCTAATGGCATACGGGTCAGTGATATACATATATCTGTGTTGACCAATATTACTGCTGCAACGGTATTTTTTAATTAAGGTAAAAAATGGCTCCTCGTAAAGCTAAAATGCCTGCTCGTAACAAAAAGAATTTCCGCCCCGCATCAAAAGGGGCGGGAATGACTAAGGCCGGTGTTGCTGCTTACAGGAAAGCAAATCCCGGTTCTAAACTAAAAACCGCTGTAACAGGTAAAGTTAAAAAGGGGTCTAAAGACGCAAAACGTCGCGCATCGTATTGTAGCCGTTCAAAAGGTCAGATGAAGATGCATAACATTAATTGTAAAAAGACTCCTAAAAAACGTATTTGCGCGGCACGTAAACGATGGAAATGTTGATATGCAGGCAGAGGATGTATTAAAGTTGCTTGAGAAGCATGAAGAAGAATGTAATCGGCGGTACGCTGAGATACAAAAGCAGCTAGATAAGCTAGATATGCGCTTATGGGGTATAGCTGTTCTTATTGTTGCCGCGGCTGTAGCACAAAGGATGTTTTAGATGGGTAGCGTAGTTAGATTAGGTGCAGGTGCTTGTCCTGTCCCGTCTCGCTCTTCAAAAGGCGTAGTTCGCATGAAGAAGGGCGGAAAAGTAAAAAGTGGTGGGAAGATTTGTCCGGAAGGAAAAGCTTGGGCAAAACGTACTTTTGATACATATCCAAGCGCATATGCAAATCTTGCCGCATCAAAGTATTGTAAAGACCCCAACTATGCTAAAAAATCAAAAGGTGGTAAAAGGAAGGGCAAATGACTATTACAAAAACCAAAAGAAAAAAGGTTCGTAAAGTTATTAAAGGCTTGAAAAAAGCGTCTAAATTACACGCTGGTCAGGCAAAAACTTTAAAATCTGTTTTAGGTAAAAAGAAGAGTTCTTAATGGGACAACTTAAACAGTGGTTGAAACAAGATTGGGTAAGGATTGGATCAGATGGCTCTATCAAAGGCCCGTGTGGTACTTCAAAAGATAAACGTAACCCGGACCGTTGTCTTCCTAGATCTAAAGCTAATAGCTTGTCGAAAAGTGAAAGAGCTTCGACAGCTCGCAAGAAAAAAAGCGCAGGATCTAAAGGAAAAACTACAGTCGCTAATACAAAAGCTGCGAAAGTAACGGGTTTAAAAAACGGTGGGGCTGTAACAAGGCCTAAAAGGCCGTTTAGGGGTAAGAGAATTGCGGGAACGGCAGTCGCGCGAGGATGTGGCGCGGTCATGGCTAACCGTAGAAAACGAACCAAAGGTTCAGTAAGTCAAGCATAGGAGCTAAAAATGGCAAAAGAATTTATGACAATGGATGAGTATTCCGCCACTCTTGTTGGCGGCAATATGCGGTCTAAGGGCATGGCTAAAGGTGGCAAAGTTGGCATGAAGAAAAAAGGCTACGCCAAAGGTGGTGCTGTCGGCATGAAAAAGAAGGGCATGGCTAAAGGCGGTAAAGTCCAAAAGATGGCCGGTGGCGGCATGATGAAGAAAAAAGGCTACGCCAAAGGCGGTAAAGTCCAAAAGATGGCCGGTGGCGGCATGATGAAGAAGAAGGGCATGGCTAAGGGCGGTAAGGTAAAGTAATTTGCCTTATTTACAAAGCAACATACCGCACTTTAAATGTTGGGTGCGAAGAGAGTACACGTGCAACCATTCAAATTATCATGGCGAGTTTTTACACGCTATGGCGATTGCCGTTACAACCATGCCAAGTCGTTGTTTGAGCTTTCAAATGATATTTACTGGTTGCGAAACAGACGGGACGGATAATCCTAATGTGCACGGGGGTGCAATGTGGGCTCGTATGCCCATAACTGCTCTTGTAGCGGATACCCCCTTGGAGGAGTGGCCGGAACCTATGCCGGTCCATCTCGCTCAGCCTTGGGATTGTATGTCACATACTCACGCTGTTTATCGACTAGACCGAGCGCATCCTTGTCCGTGGTTGGCTAAAATAGGACCGAATTTCTTTCCTGCAAAGTATTACTTTACTGTAGATTATACAGAAAGTGAGATTGCTGACGACCCTGCACAACATAAACAAAGTCACGTGTTGGAGTTGTTAGATGCAGGAGAATGGACAGGAAACATAGTGGCCTTGCCAAACAATCGCGTTCGTGTCACGCATCCGGCATGGTTTGAAACAGGAGACGGCGCACCCGACTTTTTGCCCTCTCAGCATATACACTATTCAAAATCAGATTTAGACTATACAATGGACGTAAATCAGATATTTGATAACTTGTACGCGAAAGATGAGTGATGACAACTTCTGGCAGTAAAAACTTTGAACTTGATGTATCGGACTATATCGAAGAGGCTTTTGAGCGGTGCGGCTTAGAGGTTAGAACTGGTTATGACTTAAAAACCGCACGGCGTTCTCTTAACTTAATGCTGGCAGAATGGGCAAACAGAGGTTTAAACCAGTGGACAATTAAACAGCGCACAGTTTCAATGGTTTCTAGCACAGGTAATTATACGTTAGACGCGGACATTATTGATATTCTTTCTGTTGTCGTTCGTCGTGGTTCCACAGATTTTCCTTTAGATCGGATTAGCCGAGACACTTACTTATCTATTCCAACTAAGACGACAGATGGACGGCCCAATCAATTCTTCTTAGACAGACAAGTAACTCCTGTTTTAAAGGTTTGGCCCGTGCCTGATAATAGCACTGATGTAATTCACTTTGACGCTTTAGTTCGCATGGATGATGCGGATACACAAGTGAACACATTAGATATGCCTTTTCGGTTTTACCCCTGTTTGGCGGCAGGTCTTTCTTACTACATCTCTATAAAAAGAGCCCCTAATCGTGTCCAGCTACTAAAAGCAATGTATGAAGAGGAGATGGAACGAGCATTGACAGAAGACAGAGACAGAGCTTCTTTCAATGTTACGCCCCAATACGAATATTTTAGGGTGAACTAATGGCTCGTTTTGCTACAGGAAAAAACTCTTACGCTATATCAGATCGTTCCGGGTTACGGTATCGGTATAAAGATATGCGTAAAGAGTGGAACGGTCTGTTAGTTGGTAAAGATGAATATGAACCAAAACATCCTCAATTGGAGCCTTACACTCGAATTTCTGACGCGATTGGCCTAAAAGATGCTAGACCCGCAAGAAAAGAACCTTACGTAGTTTATGTTGGCATACCCACAGTAGAAGATTCAAACCCTGTGCAAATAAAAGCAACAGGGTCTGTTGGAATTGTTTCTCTTGGAGGTGACGTTGTTACGCCAATACAATTAACAGGCGTATCTTCTACCAGCGCACTTGGATCTGTAACAATATCAGCGTCAACATCGGCATCGACCTTTGACTCGACAAGTGTTACACTTGACGCAACAAATAAGACTTTTGACGAGGCTTAAATGGCAAAACAAACAGTAGGAATTGGATCAAGCGCAAACGATGGCACTGGCGATACTCTTCGTGCTGGCGCGGATAAGATTAATGACAATTTTAATGAGATTTATGCAGCGTTAGGAAACAGTTCTAGCGTTCTAACTGATATCATAGATGCAAACGGTCTTTTAGATGTTAGTTCTGGAGCAAACAAAATTGTTTTTTACTACGCTGCTTTGAGTGATTTGCCTAGCGCATCAACATATCATGGTGCGATTGCTCATGTTCATGCGACAGGTGGTTTGTATTTTGCTCATGGTGGGGCTTGGCTTAGATTAAATGATGAAACAACAGGTCCAGTGACTAAATATGTAGCTGGAACAAACGGTTCGAGTGCTTTTACATTTACAGGTCCGGGAGCCACTTCTGGTGACAACCCAAACTTTACCTTCTACAAAGGTCATACATACCTTATTGACAATACCGCAAACGTAAGCAGTCATCCTTTGCAGATTAGGACATCTAACGGGGGCTCTGCTTTTACAACAGGGGTTACAGAAAACTTTAATAGCACAACAGGTTTGACTCAGTTTATCGTGCCACATGAACCAAGCGATACATCATTAGTGTATCAATGCACTAATCATAGCAGCATGGTCGGAAACATAACAATAGTATAAAAAATGACATATACACACACCACTTTAAAAACGGCTATTCAAGACTACACCGAAAACAGCGAAACCACGTTTGTTAACAATCTTGATAACTTTATAAGAAATACAGAAGAACGTTTGTTAAAGCTTGTTGACCTTGATTTCTTTAGAAAAAATGCTACTGCCGCAACCAGTTCTGGAAATAAGTTCTTAGCCGTTCCTTCCGATTATCTGTCTTCTTTTTCTTTATCTCTGATAAAAAATAACGAAAACATCTTTCTTCTTCAAAAAGATGTAAATTTTCTGCAAGAACACACTCCAAATCCTGCCACTACGGGCACTCCAAAATATTATGGTTTGTTTGACGTAAACAACTTTATATTAGCTCCTACACCGGACGATACCTACACTTGCGAGTTGCACTATTACTATAGACCCGCTTCTATAACCGGAACTAGCGGAACATCTTGGTTTGGGGAAAATGCACCAGACGTCTTGCTTTATGGGTGTCTTGTTGATGCTTATATATTTATGAAGGGAGACCCTACATTATCTCAGGAATATGAAAAAAGGTTTGTCGAGGCCGCAACACGATTAAAACTTTACGCAGAGGGTGTAGAAAACACAGATGCTTACAGAGAGGGCTTAACAAGAGTTCAAAAACAATGAAAAAAACTTTAGAGGGTAAGGAGATAGCTATCGTAGCAATGGGCGGTAGCTTTAGTGATTACGTTTTACACAGAATAAATTCAAAAACATTTGACGAAGTTTGGGGCATAAACAGCATAGGAGCAGTGCTTCATGTTGATCGCACCTTTATGATGGATCCCGCTGAAAGGTTTTTAGATGATGTAAAGGCGGGGTTGCAAACAGGGGTTGCTAGAGATTTTTTACTTGATATGCCTAACAAGGGGCCTATTTACTCCTGCGCTTTAGACGAGAGGGTTCCGGAGATAGTTGAATACCCCTTAGAAGACGTTATTAACGATGTTTCTTTTTGTTATTTTAACAATACCGTTGCATATGCTTTAGCTTTTGCAATTTATTCAAAAGTCTCAAAGCTTTATTTGTACGGAATAGATTTTAGCTACAAACAAAACTTGCATTTTGGTGAAGCGGGAAGGTCCTGTGTAGAGTTTTGGTGCGCGGTGGCTTTGTCTAGGGGGATTTTTGTTGAAGTTGCTCCTCGTTCGGGTCTTTTAGATACTAATGTGCCGGAAGATGAAAAGTTATACGGTTATCACAGGTTGGAAGACCCTTTAGTGCAGAGGATGGTAGATAATCAGTTGATCGTATCTAAAAAAAGCAAGATATCTGAGTATCTAGAGGAAGAAGGTTTGTCCCCTCCTGAACCAATTGATGGGAAAGCTCCAGTTTTAGTGGGCAGGCATGACATACCCAACGTGAGTTATGAGGAAAAAGATGATTAGTTTTGAAACAGGCGTTCAAGTACATTCGGTTAGCGTAATGACTTCTGATGGAGGAGGTCATAGCACCGAGCAGATAGTGGAGTTGGCAATGGATAAGATTATGTCCGTTTCTAACACAGCTCCGCCTGCCATACGGGATCAGGCGGAGGCTTTTCAAAACCATCTGCGTGATGTATTATACCATTACATGGAGTTGGCGCGGCGTGAAGAACGTGCTAATATTGCCAACAAAATGTCACAGGCTGGAAACAGTGAAATGGCTGAACTCGTTAGGAGAATATAGATATGGCTATAGCACAAGCTATGTGCACATCTTTTAAAAAAGAGCTTTTAGAAGGTGTTCACAACTTTAAAAACTCGGGTGGTGGCACTTTTAAGCTCGCTCTGTATGCCGAAGGGTCTGGGGGTAAGTCTTCAACAACGGCTACATTAGGAGCAACAACCACCGCTTTTACAACCACTGGCGAAGTTGCTTCAAGTGGAACATATACCACTGGCGGAGGAAGTTTAACAAGGGTTGACCCGACAACTTCTGGAACAACTGGGTTTACAGATTTTGCTGATTTAAGTTTTACTACAGCTACCATTACAGCGATGGGTGCGTTGATTTATAACTCATCTGCTTCTAATAAAGCTGTAGCTGTTTTAGATTTTACGTCTAATAAAACTTCTACTTCCGGCACTTTCACTATTCAGTTTCCAACTGCAAACGCATCTAGTGCAATTATCCGTATAGCTTAATGGAGTAATCCATGAGTGCGGCTAACATCACCGGATGGGGTAGAAGCACTTGGGGTGCGGGGACTTGGAGTAATCCAATTCCTGTTGATGCTACAGGTTTAGCGGGAACAACGGCTTTAAATAACGTCACTATTGTTACCACCTCACAAATTCAATTTACAGTAACAGGTTTAGCGGGAACCGGGGCTGTTGGTAACGTGGTAGCGGGTGCAGGAGCTCTTGTTAGTGAAACAGGCCTGCTCGGAACGGTAAGCTTTGGTGACGAGTCAGTTGTAGGAACGGCTCTTGTTTCAGCCACAGGAGTCGCCGGGACAAGTGCGGTAGGAACTACGACAGTATCTACAGTCACAGGAGTTTCGGTTACAAGTTTTGAATTAGTTAGTGCGTTGGGCAATGTATCAATTCCGGTTGATACGGTGGGATTGTCTGCAACAGGAAATATTGGTAATGTAACAATATGGCAAGAGGTTGTTCCAAGCACAACTACAAATTGGATTGAGGTGGCGGCATAATGGCAAGTTCATATACACTAAACAACGGTATAGAAAAACCGGCTACCGGTGATCAAGCCGGTACTTGGGGTACAACCACTAACACAAATTTTGATATCATTGACCGAGCCATAAACGGCGTTGGCGCAATAACGCTATCCGGGACAACGCACACGTTGACTACATCAGATGGCTCTTTGTCAGATGGTATGTTTAAAGTTTTAGTTTTAGGGGGCTCACCCTCTGGAACAAACACGATAACAGTTGCTCCAAATGATGCAGACAAGCTGTATTTTGTATTAAACAACTCCGGTGAGTCTGCTGTTTTTTCACAAGGCAGCGGTGCGAATGTTACCGTGCTTAACGGCAAAAGTGCAATTATATCTTGTGATGGTGCAGGAGCGGGTGCGGCAGTAACTGATTTAACGTCTACTTTTGTGCCTGAACTTTCTAATGATGCTAGTCCTGTTCTTGGTGGGACGTTAACAACCAACGGTAATTTGGTGCAGTTTGGTGACAGTGGTTCTGCTTCGGATGACCGACTACAGTTTGGTGCAGGGTCTGATTTACAGATTTACCATGACGGGTCTAACAGTTATGTAGATGATAGCGGTACGGGTGCGTTAATTCTTCGTGGAAATGCTAATGTTACACTTGGTAAATACACTGGCGAAACTATGGGCTTTTTTGAAGCTGATGGGGCAGTAAGTCTTTACCACGATAATTCTATAAAACTCGCCACCACCAGCACAGGAGCAACTGTAACAGGCACTGTTCTTGCTACCACTGATACAGATACAAGTAATACAGGCTCTGTAACATTAGACTTTCAAGCAAACCAAAATTTTATTTTGACGCTAACAGGCAATGTGACTTTAGCAAATCCGTCTACTGAACAAACAGGTCAATCTGGATTTATTATCTTTATACAAGATGGCACTGGTTCAAGAACAGTTACTTTGGGAACTGATTACGAAACGGCTGGTGCGGCGGGTTTAACGCTGTCTACTGCGGCAAGTTCAGTGGATATTGTGCCATATGTTGTGCAGAGCTCTGGAAACATCCTGCTTGGTGCGCCGCAATTGGCTTTTTCATAGGGGTTGATATGTCAGGTCCATTTGGTGCAGGTGCTTTACAGTTTTTCGGTGCCGCGAGTAGTTTTTACGATTACAACATAAACCAATCTTTGAGGTTTCCTCAACCAACAGGAGGTGGGTATCTTTCAAGGACGTTTGGTTCAAATGGTGGGGACTGGACATGGAGTGGATGGGTTAAACGGTCTACTATAGGCGCGGCTGAATTTTTATTTGCGTCCTCATCAACTTCAAACCCCTATGTCACGGCGGGTCTTTACTTTGGAAGTGGCGATAAATTAAGTTATCAGCAGTTTAGCAACGCTGTAGGTTACACCGTTAATTTAGAAAGCACTGCGGTATTTCGTGATGTATCAGCTTGGTATCACGTCGTTGCTACATATGATGAGGACGGGAACATTGTTCTTTATGTGAACGGAACTCAAGTTGCATCAGCTTCAACATCTTCAACGTATAGAACGATAAACAAAACTACTTACCCACACTACATTGGTAATCGTACTTATCAGTCAAATCCGGGCGGCGATTTTCACGGCTACATGGCAGAAATTCATTTTGTTGATGGTAGTCTACTTGCACCAAGTAATTTTGCGGAAACAAAGACAGGTATCTGGGTTCCAAAAGAATACACTGGATCACACGGTACAAACGGTTTTTATCTTCCGTTTGATGACAGCAGCGCAATCGGTGATGATGAGTCTGCAAACACAAATGATTTTTCTGTAACTAGCCTACAAGCAACGGATGTGGTGCTAGACAGTCCAACAAACAGCTTTGCTGTAATCTTGGCAAATGATAAAGGCGGAACGTCGCAAGATTACACGGAAGGCAATCTACACGCTAACCAAGATGGTTCGGGTGCTGGTTCTTATGCGGCTAAATCATCGATGCTTACGCCTATGAATTCTGGTAAATGGTACGTAGAGGCACTATCAGATGCAACTACTGCGTCTGGAGCAGGACTAGGTACATATACGGCAGACACCATGAATCGAGAAGGAACTGCTAGTTATTACTATACAGGCAATATTGTTGTAGCGAATGACGTTATTCATTACTATTCCAGCGGTGGTATATATCAAAATGGTCAACAACAGAGCGGTCTAGCAACCGTTGGCGATAAAGACATTATCGGTATGCTTGTGGATACTGATGCAAAAACTGTGCAGTTTTATGTAAACGGTTCTGCACAAGGCACTGCGGTAACTATGAACAACCAAACAGATCCTGTCGGCGCACAGATGCACGGACATAATACCAGACCGTTTATGTTCAACTTTGGTCAAGATTCTAGCTTTGGTAACCGAAAAACATCCGGCTCTGCAAACGCACAAGATGCTAACGGCATTGGTGATTTTTATTACGCCCCTCCTGCTGGGGCAAAAGCGTTTTGCACAGCCAACCTTGTTAACCCTGACATCGACCCCGTAAACGACGAAGAGTCAGCCGATTATTTT
>Ga0098037_1000491_pt1 | contig 20317 bp, 32 predicted proteins | sample 5_EtaG_FD_75050 | JGI IMG/M metagenome (GOLD analysis project Ga0098037, IMG submission 75050) | Marine viral communities from the Subarctic Pacific Ocean - 5_ETSP_OMZ_AT15132 metaG | ecosystem: Environmental > Aquatic > Marine > Oceanic | place: Pacific Ocean | collected 2015-01-08 | reverse complement strand
GGTGCGTTTTTGGATTATTTGGAGGGTATTGCAAAAGCCCCGTCAACTTACATCGGTATTGTACCCGGCATCTTTACAGGTGGTGCAGCCACAGCATTGACAAAAGCTGGTGCAACTGCTGGCGCACAAGTTGCAAAAGAGGGTGTGAAGCAAATCATCAAGCGTAAGCTAACATCTCCTGTATCAGAGTTAGCGAGAGCCGCTGCGGCAAACCCTGTTAAAACAACTGTGCTTACTGAAGCCACAGCCGGTGCTTTGCAAAACATAGCACAACAAAAGACAGAGATAGAGATTGGTGAGCGTGATACGTTTAGCAAAAAAGAACTTGCTCTTATGTCAACAATCAGTGGCGCACCTGCTGCATTGATACCCGGACTTTTAAAAAATCTTTCAGGTCGTCAAATAAACAAGGGTGCTGCTGACTTGTTGGATGATGCAGAGAAAGCTATTGCCGCAAAAAACGAGAAAGCAGTAGAAGCTGCTGAAGCCACATTTGAGGGCAATATCAAACTTGCCCGTGACATTGACTCACAGTTCCGTGGCCCGTTGGACCCAGAGGGTGTGGCACGTGGCAATAGAACAAAGGCAGAAATAGGTGAACAGTTAGGTGTAACCAACGAGTTTGTAATTAGTCTTGACCCTACTCGTGACAAACGTATTATTGCTGCTGGAATGGAAGTTTTAGAAGCAGGTAAAGTAACATATGACCCAGCAAAAGAAAGATTTAGTGACGCATTGGGCAGGGCAATCACGCAGGTAGACTTTGGTGAAGAGGGTCTGAAATCTTTTAAAGACACAATGAAGAAATATAACCTGTCGTCTGACGACATGCTGAATGTGCTGGTTGCTGACCTTAGTCGTGCAGATGCCAGTGAAGCTGGTGCATTGTTGGGTCGGAGAAGTGCAGCAAAGCGTAAACTTATTAGGCGTATCACTGACGCTGGTGCTGCTGACCTGTTTGGTTTGACAGAAGAAACGACATCTACACTGAAGAAACTAGACGACGCACTTGCATCAGGGGATACTCGACAGGTGCTACAGGCAACAGGTGAAGTCAAAGAAGGTATTACCATCCGTGGCATTGACCAGTTGCGTCTGTCGATGATGACTTCACAGACTGCAACAACATTCCGTAACCTTATCTCTGGCTACTCACGTGTTGGCTTTGACATTGCAACAAAGGTCTTGGACAGGTCAATGGCACAAGGTGCTTCTGTCGTTGGCAAGGGTAAGGGCAAGGTCAAACTCTTTGAGGCTACACCTAACGCAGATACATTCGCTGTCCTATCTGGCATGACAAATCACGTACGGTCTAAGGCACTAGCTAGTCTACTGCAACAAGGATTTCAGCGTAGACATCAACAGTTGTTCCGTCAGTTGACCGACATTGCTGACGCATCAGGTGAGTTAAAAGGCGCACGTACTTCTAAGATGCAACACCTTGCGCGTGAACTCAATGCTCTTAACACCTTGCAGGACAACATGTTCAAGCAAGCATCCTTCTTTGGCGAGTTGGCTCGTGAACTAAACGAAGCTGCCGCAAGGACTAAGGCAATCAACCCAGCACAAGACGTAAGCCAGTTTAACCTAGAAACAATCATGCGTTCTGGTAACTTCAACGAGATATTTGAGTCTACAATCAAAGCAGGTGACGAGGTTGTGTTTGACGGTAAGAAGGTGCTTGACAGAGCAATTGATAAGTCGCTGTACTTTACATTCCAACGCTCACCCAGTAACCCGACAGCAAAGGCATTTGTGAACGCTGCCCATTCCCTGCCATTCCTGACAACATCCTTTGTACCATTCCCTCGCTTCGTGGCTAATGCGTTACGCTTTACGTACGAGTATTCTCCTGCGTATCTTGTGTCTGGCATTCGCAAGTCTTTGGCAAAAGATGCAGACAACTACGAAGAACTTGCAAAGGGGTTGGTTGGTTCTGGTTTCTTAGCTGGTGCTGTTGCATTTCGTAACAGCGAATATGCCGGAGAAAAATGGTATGAGGGTAAGACAATGGATGGGAAGACATATGACTTACGTCCGTTCTTCCCTGCTGCACCTTATCTGTTCTTCGCGGATTTAATTACACGAGGATACGATAACCCCGAAAATCTAGTTGGGGATGGAAGTATTGTAACAGAGGCTATTCAAGCCCTGTCAGGTACACAGTTCCGTGCAGGTTTTGGTATCTACGCCCTTGACAAAGCATTCAAAGACATCACTGAAGAGCAGAGTCCAGAGAAAGCCGCAGAGATTGCAGCACAGTTTACTGGCAACATCATTAACACATTCACGATACCTTTCACGTCCCTGCAAGATACGTTCAACACATTCATTGCAGAAGATGAGGCGCGTATTGTCAGAGACACTGACATGCAAATTAAGGACACAAAAGATTTCCTGACGTTGGTTGCTCGTAGGTCACTGGCTCGTATCCCACTGAACTACAAAATTGAAGAGTATCTAGCAGAGACACTTGGTATTAAGCAATCAGAGTATTACGAGTCTGGAACACGGGCAGAGAAACTACGTCGCATTGCCCCGATTAGCCGACAGACTATGGGTATCTTATTGCAGGAACGCAAGAACTTTTTTGAGAAAGAGATATCTAGGCTGAAACTACCACGCAGTGTTATCAATGCACGTACTGGTGTGCCAGAAGCAGACATGATGCTGGATGCATCCTATGGTGAATACATTACTAACTATGTAGTCCCGCGCATGGAAACAGAGGGATACAAAAAGCTAGAGGACGCACAGAAAAAAGTATTCATTACAGAATTAATTTCTGACTACAAAACAGATATCAGAGAAGCTGTAGAGCAGAATGCAAAAGAAACAGCAGAGACAAGGTTTGGATTCAACCCGTTTGAACTGAAGGAATTTGAATCATATGCTAATAAAAGAGATACAGCAGCCTTTGCTCAAAGAGCGATAGAGATGTATGAAGAACGATATGGTAAAGATGCGCCAAAAGACTATGAGGTTATTTTAAAAATAGCCAAATTACTAAAAGAAAGACGAAAGTTTAGTAGGTCAATAGGCTCTGATGAGTTTTATGGGAACTAAGAAAAAGGGGGCCGCGAAGCCCCCTCTCTTTTACCTATTATCTCCACTACCGGATAGAGTGCCACGCTTCTTCCTGCCAGCCAACTTCTCTAAATTCTTTTCCATGATGTAGCCCAAGTCCATGTCAAGTTCTTCGGCAAGCACAGCGCAGTACCACAACACGTCACCAATCTCGTGTGCAACCTGTCTTTTCTTTTCTTCGTACTCGTAATGAAACGGTTCACCTGATGTATTTTGTGGCGTACCATCACGAATAAACTTCTTTACCTTATTAGCAATCTCACCTGCCTCTCCCGTAAGGCCCAGAGTAAGATACTCCATAGCTTTATTTTTTGGGAAGATGGCAGTCTCACATGCCGCGATTTGATATGCGGTACCTGTTATTCCATACATATACTTCTCCTTCATCCACTGTTTAGCTTCTAGTTCTAAGTCCATTTAGTTGCTCCAAGTTCTTAAAATACGCAGCTTCCCACCCTCGTTGCCATTCACGCCACGGTGTAGTGTCCTTCTTCATGGGATTTGCTACCTGCCTGTAGCGTTTACCAAAGCGAGGGCTTTCAAACTCTTGCACTCTACCAAAGGCGACATAGCCAGCGTTAAAGTTATCAGCTAGTTTCTTGTTCATTCTCTTCCTCCTGCGGCCAGTTTCGTAGGATTGCTAGACGGTCTTCGTGTAGGGCAATCTTATCCAGTTCACCCTGTACTGCTTCCAAGATATCAGAGTGTTCTCCAATACCTGCTGGATTAGTAAAGTATATATCAATGTTTGTTTTATGCAAGTGTATATTTGCAATAGCATGATTACTTAGTGCCTGTATCATTTGCTTCTTCATTCTCTTTCTCCTTTCTTTTCTTCATCCAATCTTCGTAACAAGGATGGTGAGGATGGGGATTAAACTGTACCCACCCATCACCACGTTTCCATGCTAAACTACTCTGCTTCTTTTGTCGAGTCTTTTTTGCCACTTAAATACTCCGGTTGATTTTGGAACTTAACAAATCTGCTGAGTAACTTTACTAGCATGTCAGCTATCTTATCCATTACGTGGCCTCCTAAACCTGTGCTTGAAGAATACGATTACGTTGATGGCTGTGTTGACAGTGATGGCTAATAGTAACCACCACTGCCACCAGTTAGGCATGTCCGAACCTTCAATCATGCCGCCTCAATGTCAACAACTTCACATACACCAGCACTACACGCCAACTCTCGTCCACCTGATGTGTGGTCCTCTTTCTCAAAATCTTGTAGCTTTACCCAATCAATTGATGTTGGCATGTGTGAAAGTGCTTCGTCATACTCTTCTTTGTTGATGTCTTGATAAACAGCTTGCTGATAAACGTAATCACTAAACGGCATAAAGCTGATACCAGACACCTCATCAAAGTGTTCGTACACCCAAGAGCCTACGTCCATCCACTCATGCTCTTTAACAGTGATAGTGACAGAGGGCTTATGCTCACACCAGTGTCGCTGATACGTCAGCCACAACTCAAGCTGTTCAATAGCTGTCATGTCATTACGGCATACGGCACCTGTTGGTGCTTTCATAGGAAAGCTGAAGACAGTTGTGCTGTCAGGTTTTGTAACATCAGGCTCTGCTGGTATTCCCTGCGAAATCATAAACTGCGTAACTGGGTCTTTGTTGTCGGCACGTACCGTACGAATGTAGTAAGGATTGTGACGAGCATGAATACCAGACGCGCTGTCCACAAGCTGTGACACTGTACCAGATGGTTTGACACAGGTGATGGCTACCGACTGTGGGATTCCTAATTGTTCAGCCATAGATGCGTTAGTTGCTACAGCCTGTTCTTTTAGTGCATTCAGCGTGGCACCAATGTTCATGCCAAGATGTGCTGACTTGCCAGATGTCATAGCATTGTCCATGATACCTGTCAGTGATACACCCAGCAACCGTTCTTCCTCTGTGTTTGTCCTCCATATCTTACGCAGATATTTGAAGTCAGTCAGGGTGGATTGGAACGTACCCAAGATAGTCGCCAAGCGCACCTTCTCTGTTAGCGTCTGCTGTGTATCAGATGCACGAACAACAACCTCAGACAGATTACAGAATTGATAAGGGCGAAGAATAATCTCACTACAAGGATTTGTACCGAAGTCTTGTTCAGTATCCCTGCGACCATTCTTTGCTGCTTGTTTCTGTGCAGACTGACGATTGAAGATACCACGCTCACCAGAGCCTGACTCGTACAGTGACAACCACTCACGCATGAACGTACCCATCTGTGGTTTTTCTTTGTAGGCTACGCTGTTGTTAGCCAATGCACGTTGACCCTCACGATAGATGTTCTTCTGTGGCTCATCCCACCACTGTCCTGATTTTGCGTGGGCCATCTGGTCATCATTAAGATTGGACAGGCTGATGAGGGCAGAGCGACGTACACCACCAACAACCACAACCTCACCAATTTTACACATGATGTCATGGCATTCGATAGGATACAGACGACGCCCTGCTGCACCTTTGAACTTCTTAATGCAGAAATTAAAAAGGTTCTCAAGTGGGGCTGGGCCACTAGCACGACCACCAAACGTCTTTAGACGCGCACCAGCAGGACGCACCTCGCTAGTATCCCACTTTGGGATTTGCCCTGCGTACAGGAGCGAGATTAATTCACGCAGGGATTTGGCCCAGCCCGGCCTAGAATCGCCAACCTTGATGACAGTATCTGTCTCATGCATATCTTCGTTGACGATGGGCAGCTTCTCTATGTTATGTCTTTCTACAGAGAAGCCTACACCAGTGCCACACATGAGGATATACATTGTCTCGTCAAATGCACGAGGGCTATCCACAGGTACGTAAGAGCAATTGTAACCACCGACGTGACAACGGTCAAGCGCGGGACCGGCAGTCATCAATGCTCTCATGCTTGGCATGATGTCTTGGTTAAGCACAGCCTCTTCAAGTTCTGCGCGTAATTCATCGGACATGGCGTAGCTGTATTTGTTGGTAAGGTGGTTCTCCATGTAGTCGAAGTACCTAGCCACAGTTTCACCCCATGTCTCTCTTCGTTGTTCGTCTTCAATCCACCTTGCGTAACGCGAGGTAGCAATAAATGTTTGATAGTCAGTAGGTAGATAATTGTTCATGTCTCACTCCATGTTTATTTTCATATGTCTAATTTCCATGCCAGGTAATTCGTGAAAGTAATCTTCTAAACTTTCCTGTATTTCTTCCGTTGGGTTTTCGTCTGCTGGCATAGTATATTCTTCGGGGTCTATATCCAACGAAAGGTAAATCTTAACTCTCATCGTAGCAACCTTCTACTTCCTCTATTAGCTTGGTTAGATACCACTGCGCCTTCTTCAAGTCCTCTGTACCATTCTTGTAGCGATAACGCCATACATACTTCATAATGTTACCCTGAAGATAGTATTCATAGCCGTCGCCTGTTGCAGCACTAATAGCTTCAATGCACTCAATTCCAGCTTTATTATAGTGAGGTGGGCTGTTTACCATATCGCTTTTCTTGCCTAACTCTTTAGTATAAAACTCGTCCATGAGTCTATCCTCATCTGCTTTTAGTTTCATAAAGGCTTCATGTCGCATTATGCTTCTCCCTTTGTCTTTGTTGAAAAAGAAAGATGAACCACGTTATCATCATCATCATCTCGTTTGATTATAACTTCTTGTTCCTCTTCGTTGTCTGTCAGCGTCATTAGTTCGCCTACATACTCTTCACAGTATTTGTATATCTGTTCACGTACATACTCATCCTGCTCCATCACTGGAAGAGATGATAACAACATTTTAACAAACAATTCCATACCACGATATACTTCTTCTGTCAACTCATTATTCTCAGAAGTTATAACTGATACTTCTGCATCCCCTGACCATTCACCTTTTGCTGTATAGGTAGGGCGTATTCTAATCAAAAAGTCTTCATCTTCTACTGCTCTTGCCACGATAAACTCCTTTCTTTTTCTCGCCCTTGAATGGTATAAACTTGGGATGTTTATTCTTTCCTTTTTCTTTCAACCAATCTTCAGGAATAATTCTATCATAATATTTAAAGTTGTATTTTATACACCATTCTGCATAAGATGATTTAGCACCTTTGCGTAGCTTACGCCTACTATTCTCAAACACAAAACGAATGTCCAGTTGTGGGTGTTGCTTGCTTATGGCAATGTGCTTCCTCCTATCAGCAGCCGTAAACATACCCTTTGTTTCAATGATGATGCCATTGTGCAGCACGAAGTCAGGTGTATAGGTTCTGTATGCTAAGTCTTCCCACTCAATCTTTACAGCTTCGTAAAGAAACTTTATCTTTAGCTGTGTTAGTTTTTCGGAGACTGATTGTTCCAGACCACTACGATACCCATTCTTTCGTGCTGCCCTATATGCTTTACCGTTAAACACTACAGTGCGCGACCACGCCAGAAGTCAAGGGGTTCACGATACCCAATAGCCCTCAACTCTTCCCGAAGAACTTTGTCTGCTTCATTACGTGCCTCAATAGCTGCACGAACCCCAGCAGTTTTTCGTTCACGATATTCCTTACGCAAGTTGTTAAGTTTCTGTTCAGTATCTTTGATTTCATCCAGTAAAGCGTCAAGTTCCAGTCGTTCATCCATCTATATACTCCTCTGCTAGTTCTACATAATTAACCATCTTTGGTTCTTTGGCTTGAGATTTTACAGCAGGTAGTTCCTGCAAGTCAGGCCAGCAAGAAAATCTGTAGTCGCAGAATGAACATTCTTTGCACAAGACTTTATTGCCTGTCTCTTTACCCCTAAATGTTTCAGCCTGTGCGTCATAGCAACGCTCAAACTTATTCTCTTCTAACTTCTCCACAAGATTCTCAATCTTCTGAATCTCTATGTCGATGTCTATATCTGCTGGCACGTATTTAAATTTACCATTGGCTTTGTTAATTACCCACCAGCCCCCAGGTTTTTTGTCAGTGGCTTTTGCATAGCCAGCAAGCTGCCCTACGTAACCAAAGGAATCATTGTCCTTCAACACCTCGTATGATTGGAACTTGTGCTTGTATGACCAGTCAGACGCAGACTTAACGTCGTCAACTGCCTCGTCAATAATTAAGTCATATGTGCCATCAATGTCTGCATTCTTCAAAGGTAATGTCACACGTTCAGAGTCTTGATACTCAACTCTTGCCTCTCTCAATATACCTTTAAAGACTGCCTCAATGATGTCACCAAGCATCATGTTCATAACGAATGTCGTGGGGCGAGGCATAGCTGTCTCTGGCTTGTTCTTTTCAAACCATAGCTGACAGTATGGCCTACCCACATTAGACATACGAAGGCGAAAGCCCTTTGGTTCAGTCCTGTTGAACTGACGTAGGACAGCTTCCCTAACATCCTCTGCAACTTGTGCAGCATTTTCACTTGAGAATGTCGCTTTATTATTTACGACACCCTCAAGATAACTGTGGATAGCGAGTTCAGCAGGATGATTAAGACTATTCATCGTCTACAGTTACCGTGATGAACTCTTCCACAACGCTTTCATCTTCTTCCGGCTCACCATGCGCAGCCTTATCCCATTCAGACAAGACCCACGTATTGAAGTTTTCGATATATGTCATAAACTCTTTGAATACACCTTGGTCCTCTGGTGTAACCTCAAGATTATTCTTCATATCAATATCAACCACAGGCACATAGAATGTAGAACCAGTCGGAAGTTCACGACCTTCTGTTTCAACAGTCATGTTATGTTGTGGGGGAAGACGATTCATCTGGCCCAGCTTATTAAAAGCCTGACCCACATTCTTGAAGCCTTCCTTGCTATCGACTTCCCAAATGCAAGGCACATCAGTAACCTCTTGTGCGTCACCTTCCTTGGTTACACCGGACATAGATGCAGTACCAAACACAACGCGAACCCTACGTATCTGACGAATAAGTTCCTTTGTGCCATCTGGCAACGCATCAAAGTCTTGAATGTACCCCCCAGGTTTTCCACAGTTGAACGTGCCACCAGTATCTTTCAGGTCAATGTCTAGGTTATTTGCCATGACAGTTTTCTGATAGTTGTTGGCATTGCTATCGTATCGCTGATACATAAAGCGTTGAACAAAGGGACGCAGTACAACCTTGTCAGCATAGATGACTTGATTGTCGGTGTTCTGCAAAGCCAACGCACCAGCAGATACAACTTCCATCTTCACGGTTTTACCATTTACGTCGGCATCCCCCATGATAGCCTTCTTGTTAATACGCAGCCGTGCCAGACTAGACTTCTTCTCGCCTGTGTCATAAGCCATGCCCATCATCTGCGCCATAGCTGCGTAATTGTTGGTATCAATAGTTGATAGTTCACTCATATTTGTTGACTCCTTTCTGTGAAAAATAAAGACGAGTTATATCACATTACGTCTTTCGTGTCAAGCCAATTCGGACCAATCTTTGCTTCTAATACAAGAGGCACATTGAAGTCGATGCCCCACCTACTAGCTATTAGTCCAGGTAATTCTTTATTGGTTGTGTCAATAGCCTGTAACACAAGCCTTTCTTCCATCGGATGCATATCAATCACAATACTATCATGCACACTGTTTACAATGCAAGACTTGGCGTAGTGTAATAGTGTGTCAATATGTAGCAAAGCAACAGGGACAATATCTGCTGTAGCCAATGACTGCACAGGATAGTTTTTTAGTTGCGTGAAGTGTGACACACGCCCACTCTCCAGTCTCTGTACATCAGGAAAAGAAAACTCCCTGCCGGAAGGCGTAACAACCTTCTTGTTTTCTAAAGCCTCTTTAGCCAGTCGGGAATGCCAATGTGCGATGCCTTTATATTTCTCCGTGAAGTGTGTGTAATACTCTGCTTCCGCTGGCGTTCTCCCAAAGCCCGTTGCTCCATAAAGAGGCGCGAACGTATGCGCCTTTGCTTCTTGGCGACTTGTCGGTTGACCAGCATCAGTAATAACTTGACTGGTATATGCATGTACATCAAATCCTGTAGATACTTCTTCAATTGCAACTCCATCTTGTGACAGGAAAGCAGCTACCCTAAACTCAAGCTGTGCGAAGTCTGCTTCCACAATTTTACCATTATCAAAACGTGATACAAACACTCGCTTGACAGGGAATGTACCACCACGAGGCATGTTCTGCATGTTAGGGTCAGCACCACTGAAGCGACCTGTGGCCGTGCGATGCTGCAACAAACGAACATGTAGCTTACCATCATACTTTGTGTGCGTCTTGATGCCATCAACAAAGGATGATAAATATGTATCCAATGCACTTAACCTACTGACATCATTGAGAAAATCCTTGGCTACCTGCATATTGTTCTGCGTAGCTATGCCCTTGAGTACACCCAAGTTACCCTTGCTTGTTGAGAAACCATTGGCACTAGCCCACTTAGAATTAGGTGCAGTAAACTTTAGACCGGCTACTTGCTTTGTTCGCTGATACAAAAAGCCTGACGCTGCACAGTCTACGCACTTGTTTGGTTTACTATATGGGTCGCCGTTCTTTTTCGTTTTACGAATATAGCCTGTGCCATTACATGGTTTGCACTTGATAGCGTGTGTCTTGTAGACAACCTCTGTCTCACTCCTTACGATATCCTTGAAGTCTTTGTCCTTCATGTAAGGATGAATGGCATTGGCCCATACAGTTTTGTTCTTTGGCTTACGACTGTAAACAACCCATGACAGTTGCTCTGGACTATTAAGATTAACTGGCGTATCCCCCATCAACTCACGCACCTGTGCTGTCAGGTTGTACGTCAGGATATCCTTCTCCTGTTGGAACTCAGACCTAACATCCTCAAGCGCATCCATGTCCACAGTCAGACCACGCTGATAGATACGCGCCAGACACACAGCCACCTGATTCGTCAGGTCAACTGTACCCATCAGCCCACTATCTTTTGGTGTGTTCAGACGATACATTAGCTTGTCAGCAAGTTGCTGCGTAGCCTCAAGGTCAGCCACAAGATACTCAGTTAATTCATTGTATGGTATATCACGAGTGCTAAAGCCCTGCTTGAAATATTCTTTCAAGGTATCCTGCTTCTTGGTATCCAACTCGTAACGCTCTGCACATGCCTCAAGTGACAGTGGTTCTTTCTGCCCACGCTGCATGACATACTCTGCCAGCATCGTATCAAACACAGGGCCATCATACTTGAAGCCAGACTCCCACAGCCACAACAAGTCGTGTGCTGCGTTATGCATGATAAGCACAGTGGCCTCGTCAAGAAGCATCTGTACACGTTCATAGTAATCATCCTGACTAGGATGGTCGGCGTGGTCAAATGGGAACGTCAAGCACTGCCCTTGGTCAGTCAGCATACCTACCATTACCAGCGTATTCTCTGGCTCAAATGGGTCGAGGTGCATCTTACCATCACGCTTTGTCACAGTGTTTTCTACATCAAGTGTTATCTTCATTATTGTCTCCTTTGATGTATTTTTCTACAAAGTGGTTCAAGTCATCCTTGTGTTTGTACCACACATTTTTATTTACAACCCTCCAGTTGTTGTCAAGTAGACAAACTACAAACTTTCTGTTGACTAAAACCATGCCAAAGTTTGGTTGTCCAAATGTCTCGACTTCAAGATTTAGTTCTAGTAGTTTTCTTAGCTTCTTGAGCCGGAGAACATTTCTGTCTGCGTAGTTACTGTAATTATCCTTATGCCAACAAGACCTCTGCAACTCTACAGATTTTTCTTTGTAGTATTCGATGTCTTCATCTAAATCGTCTAGTGTTTCTTTTGTGTACATCCTTGTCATACTTCATATCTCCCATAAACATTATCCAAATTACAATGTAGTCGCCCATGCCATCCTGTCAACTTGTTCTTCACAATATTCAGGTGACGCTGTGGGTCTTGCTTGTTCTGCCCTTCGATAAGTGGGTTGGCTGCAATCAGTATCATCAGGTCTGCCTCTGCTGCCTTGCCTGTCTTTGACCCTTCCATCATACTCTGGTTCAGAACTGTCTTACCCTCTGCTTCAGCAGACAACTGTGACATGTAGAATATAGCACAACCATACTGCTTGCCTATCTCTCTAGCATAAATGACGTTTGCTTTCAATGCCTCATCTTGTCTATTGTATCCATGCATCGTAGCAAACTTATCACCCATGTCTAGTACAAGTATGTCAGGCTGATAGCTTTTGACAACACTCTCTACCCACGCCATGTTCTTGCCTGTTGAATCCTTTACCTCAATGTTATTACGAACAGGAGCATACAGACTGTGCGCTTTCTCCTTATCCCTGGATATTTCTTCCATCGTCATATGTGTTGCAGCAGTGAGGTATCTCTCTGCCACACGCAATGCCTTCTCCTCGTTACACAGGATGATGCACTTGGCACCCTGATGTGCAAACCCACGAGGGCCAGCAATCATACTGGCATGGAAAGATGTCTTACCTGTGTTCGGCCTAGCACCAATCTCAATTAACTGACCAGCATTGACACCCCTAATCTCTTGTGCCAACGTCGGCAAGTTAAACTTCCATCGACTCTCCAAGGAATAACTATCCAGTATTGAATCAATGCTGATGTCTTCCCACTCAAGGTTAAGGTTGGGGGTAAAGTCATCGTTGTACTTGGCAAGCAACTCTCTCAAAGGCTCCATAGTGGCTTCATCACCATTGGAGTAGTTTACCCCCATGTTGACGATTACCTTGCCTATATGACGCTGGAACAGGCGAGAAACCACATCTGCTGCTACGTCGTTACCCATAGCCCTCTCACTACCCAGCTTGTGGAACAACTCCTGATAGGAATGCTCCTGTGCTGTAGTCAATGCCGGAGTGTGTGCCAAGAAATACATCGACACTTCCTCTGGTGTTACAGACCTTTTGTATTGCTCCATCATCTTGTCGATGCAGCGTATAATCTTTACGCCCTCATCAGTGAACAACTCGTCTGGACATTTGTTCACCCTATGTTCTTTGTAGAACTCCTCGTCCATCAAGGAGCGAATCATCGTCATTTCCATTGCATGTCTCCTAGTAGTTTCATATCTCTATCGTTCCGGTATTTCAAATCTTGCTGTAGGTTAAGTATCTTAACTGTGCTTACATAGTTCTCCAGAGCCTGTGCATGGGTTGCCGACTTAGCAATCGCATCAGGGTCAAGAGCAACTAAGACAGTGGAGAACTGTGCCAGATACTGTTTGTGAGTTTGTTGTAAACTCGTGCCAAGCAACGCCACCCCTACAAAACTTTTGACATTGCCAACAACAGCAGCACTAACACAGTCCTCCACCACGACAGCGACAGAACCAGTGCCACAGATATAGGGGAGACTGCTAGACCCATACCTTTTCCACTTTGGCTGTCGCCTTGTCAACGCCCTACCTGTGGCGTCAACAATCTTGTTATCGTGCCTCACCAGAAACACAGCGCGTTCTTCGCGCACATCATACATCAATCCCAACTCAATGGCATCCAACTCGTAGCTGTCTGCCCAGTCTCCTACAAGTTGATTGCAAGGGACGATGTATTCTGGTAGCACAAAATTCTCTTCCTTCTTTTCCTGGCGCATAAGTTCGATATCATCTATCGACCACATGACACCCTTCGCACCACTAGCTTTGCATGATGCCTTATAACAATTCCATACGATGCTGCCACCCATGTTGGTCACAGAGAAAGTATTGTAGCCCTTACAGTATGGACAATTAGTACGAATAGTTTCACCATACCTGACATCATAATCATTTAGTACATCATTTAATGTTACTATCATATTATGTATCCTTCCTTTGCCGCATCTAATGTTTAACTACCATGATTCCGACGCTTTGTCAAGGCATAATTTGCACTGTCGTATGTGTGCTTCATGTATGGCTTGACCGATTGTGGGTTAGCGTGTCCTGTAACCGACATGATTTGTCCTATACTTACACCTGCATCAACCATTTCAGTTGTGCCTGTTCTACGCAGGTCACGCAGCTGCAACTCACTGGACAAACCAGCATCGTCCATTACCTTCCTAGCATGTTTCGGTAGCTTATACATGCTATAGGGTTTGTACACGCCGTCGATAGGGTAGGGTCTAGGTGCCACATACTCTTGAAAGCCAAAGTCCTCCTGTTGCTGCTTCAACATGTCGCACAACTCTTCTGATATTGGTAGGAAAACTTCTGCCCTACGCTTTGACTGCTCAATATGCACAGTCATCTTATCAAAATGTATAGCATCCCATGTCAAGAGTCGCATGTCACCTAGACGCTGACACCACTCGTAGGCCATCTGTGCAATCAGTCCTATGTTCCTTGTATTAAAGTCGCTATATGCGACAGACAAAAACTGTTGAACATCTTCTGAAGTCCAGACAACCTTACGAGATTGTGTATTCCTTTTCTTCACCTTGTCAAAGGGATTTGTGCTGACGTACTCCATCCTCACACCATGATTAAAAATAATCCTGGCTACTGACATCAGATGGTTTGCGAATGACACACCTCTCTCACACCATGTGTCGTATGCCTTCTTCGCATACAATGGTGCAATCAAACTGAGAGATGTTCTGCCAAAATGCTGCACCAGTATCGTGATATGATAATCATACTGCACTTTAGTTTCTAGGCGCAACTCTCTGTATTCTAACGATTTTTTGTAATCGTCAGACAAGTCCCTAAATGTTTTCATAGCTAGAACCCAAACACTGCAATCATCAGGATGAGTCCAAAGAATGCGATGATGATATCCATTTCTACATATCCCACTCTTTGACTTCAACATCCTTATCGACAATAGCATGTTTGATACCCCACCATGCTTCATCTACTAGGCGCAGTTCATCATAGTCAAGGGTGCAAAACTCGCTGACCCTAGTACGAACCGGAACCCATGCCTTGAGCAAAGTCAGGATAGCATCCTGCTGCGTAGGCGTCATAGCCTTCCAACATTCGGTTGCTGCTTCACGCTTCAGTTCCCACTCATTCAATGTCTCACTCATATCTAGTCTCCTCTCAATCACAAGATGTCTGTCGGGTAATCACGGCCACCCAACACTGCCGTATTTCGTCGTACTTGACTGGACGAACCAGCCTTGTTCCGTATCCAAGAGGATGCCACCCCTTGAAATATAAGTCAACCTTTTTTTGCAGACCAGCTTCTGTTTCGTCTGTCATTTCTACTCGTATGTCTTTCATCTGATAATCCTTTCTATGATTCCAATGCCAGCATGGTATAGCATCCAGCCCAAGAACCCCCATATACATGCGAACAAAAGCATCTCAATGCCGTCATGCGTGAGGTAGTAATGCTTGGCCTTTCGCCATAGCTTACTCATGCTCACCTCCATTGCCTCTGCCAAGCCCACCGAAATACTGCGGCCTACGCTTGGCTGTTTCAAATACACCTGCCGTGATGAAAATGCCAGCAATCAACATGGCATGGGCTATGGCACTGATGCCAAAAGCAACGACGCTGCCCACCCACATGCTAAAGATTATGCACCACATCCATGCCAGCACCTGCATCACCATGTGCCGTGTGTTGTTGTCGGGTATGTGTGACAAGGGATTGTAACGCCAATCCATAATCATGTTCCAGGTATTACGCATCCTCTTTCTCCTTTCGTGGGGGCTGATATAACCCCCACTTGATAAGCATTTCTGTGTCAGCTTCATGGTTGGGATTGTCCCACTCAATGTCTATGATGTGCTTGTCATCCCAGTCATGGTCGAATAACATCTCCTCGTCCATGTCAGTCCATCCTCGTGACAAAGTAGCCATCGTCAGTCGGCAGCGCAGTGATTGCATATGGATAGAAGTACACAGTGCCATGCTTTGTCTGCATCTTGCCCACATACTCTAGGTCTTCGTCATCTTCGTGTGGACTCTGCCAACAACCATCCTCTGTGACTGTGCCTTCAAACTTGTACAACTGACCAAAGCCATAGCGTTCTGTCATGTATTGCACAAGGTCTTTGCCACCCAGGATATTGTACTCGACAACCCAGTGAGGCAACAGGCCAAGTGATTCGACAAGGTGTTCCTTTGGTGCATCATAGTGTGTAGTGTTCAATATCAGATTCATGTCTACTCTCCTTTCGGGCAGGGTTCCATGCTGAAGTAAACGTACTTGTTGTCCACAGCAATGTGTGGGACATCAGGTCGCACCTCTTGCTTACCTGTATATGTGAACGTGCAATCCTGTTCCAGCTTGGCGTTCATGTCTGTGATAAACTCTGCGTTGTCATGTGCAAACATAGCAATCGCAACAGTCGCTAACAATCCTAACATATCGTATCTCCTTTCTACTTGTATGCTTTCTTAGAAAACAGGTCAGCCAATGACACAAGGTACATCTCCGACTTGTTGTAGTCACCACCTTTTACCTGACGAGGCTGCATCTTGTCAAGCACTTTCTTCATGGTGGCTGTCGGGAAGATGATTGTGCAATACATATCATTGTCCCTGTCTGCTAGGTTCTGCACCCAGTACGCAGCCTCTGTCGCATTGATGCCGGATGGTTTATCAAAGCACTGGTATTCCACAGCGATGTTGCCCCACTTCGTCCACATCTCATTGCGTTCAGTCTTTATCTCAAACTTGTCGCGTGTCATGCCCATCATGTGCAGGAACGTATCTTCGCCCCACTCTCCGAAAGACATATCGAAATCAAACTTCTTCTGGTTCTGTTTATCAGGCCGCATAGGTGTTCTCCTTTCTATGAATAGTTTTCGCGCAGGTGGCGATTAGGATGTGACCATCCCTCGTAGTCGTCGTACATATCTGATGGATAGAACTTGCCCTCTGGAAAGCTGGCTGTTGTATCCCGTCCATCCACATATGAACCGTAGTATTCCATGCCATACTCGACATAGTATGCCTCAAAGAGATAACCCTTTTTGTGCATGGCGTCAAACACTTTATCTGGTGGCGACCATGCCGTGTCGAACTTGACGATTAAGGTATCATCATCATCATCGACTTCAACGTGTTCGCATTTGATATCCCACTTGGTTCCCCAATTCTCTACGCGCCAGTCATACCAGCCCGACGTTGGCTCACCTTCATCATCCTTTGGTTCCGGCACAATGTGTTCGCACAGGTTGCCCTCTTTGATAGCCTTGACCAGCGATGGGTTGTGGTTCTGGATATACATTACATTCTGACACCAGTTTGGCATAGCTTGTCTCCTTTCTCTAAAACTTAGGTTCATATAGTATGCCATCAGCAAACAACTGCGTCAGGCGTTTTGCCTCTGCCCTCGTGGCAGGATTGCCTTCTTCGTCTTCCCAATTCCAGGTGTCAATAAGTTGACGCAGCGAAACCAACTGTCGTTGTACATTGACAAGGCGTGGGTCATCTTCTGGGTCTAGTATCATGTGTCCATTCCTTTCAGTATGTGAGTGATAACATCTACAGTCCAGCCATTGCCCAGCATCTTGTATCGCTGTGTGTTGCTGACATGGGCTGTGTATCCTTCCGGCACAGTTTGCAACCGTTCACACTCAAGTGGTGTTAGCTTGCGCCATGTGGTATCGCTTGTCAGTGTCTTGGGTTCACGATGTCCACCGCCCATTGTAGTAAGACATGGTGCCTTGCCGTCAGGATGATAGACCCTGCGAACATTGTCATTGCCACGAATGTCAGCATCACCAACATGGCATAGGCCATCCTTACTAAATACTAGCTGTCGTCTGTGCTTCTCAAAGTATGACTTGAGATTGCCACCCTTGAAATAATTAGCGTCAATACAATGTGCCTTGTCTCTGTCTACATGACCATCCTCCAACACATCCTTGAGCATGATGCCCTTGTCATCAGGTAACTTGTCCATTGGAATGTTTGTCCAGTAGTATCGTTGCCTGTTCTGTGCTGACACTAGCCGACTGTTGATGAATATAGGTTCGACACCTAGTGCCTCAGTGATTACATCCATCGACTGCTGTTTCATCTTGACATTTTCCAAGAGAAAATACTTGGGCCGCAACTCCTTCAACAGCCTCACAAACTCCCAAAACAACTTGGAACGTGGGTCATCAAAGTTTAGTCGCTTGCCAGCAAAGCTAAAGCCTTGGCATGGACTGCCACCAATCAGTAGGTCAATCTGTGGCAAGTCATCTGCCTTCACGTCACGCACATCACCTAGATGTACCATGTCAGGGTAGTTAGCCTTCGCCACCTTGATAGCGTACTTGTCTATCTCGCTGGCAAAATATTTCCCCACTTGGAATCCTGATTTCTCTAGCGCAATCTGCCCACAAGACATGCCGTCAAACAGTGATAGTACATTCATCTGTATCATCCTTTCCATACAGTTCGTCTGCTTGTTCCGGTGACAAGTCAAACCTGCCACACGGTGATTTAGTTCTGTCGGTAATCCACATACCGTCAAACTCAAAACCCTCATTCATTACTCGCTCTCCACTCCATTAGCCTCAAGGATGGCACAAGCCACATCACAGTGGTGGTTGAATATATCTTGCCCCTCATCACTGAACATCTCTGTGACTGTGCCGTCGTCATTCTCTACCTCAATCAGATACTCACTCATACCTGATGGGCCATTAGCCATAATCTGTTCAGAAATCTCAGAGTACAACTGTACCCATTGGTCGTTTGATAATTTTACAATCATGCTACATCCTTTCCAAACCAACGCTTGGCTGTCATGTCATTGATGACATACTCACCACCGGAACGCATATCTTTCACAATCCACGGGTTCTTTCTGGCGCGTGACTTGTACCCAATCAGCGTGTACTTGCCGTCACCAATCTTGTTGGCATCGAGGTCAGACAGACGCGCCATAGTTTCAAGGTCGCGCTGTTCCCTAGACTTTGCCCCTTGCTCTCGCACAAGCAACTTGAACGTGACTTCCACATCGTTATAGCTGGCGTTGCCAACTTCCAGTTCATACCCATCAATCCCATGCTCCGCAAAGATTGCGTTGAGTTTGTTGCGTAGTGCCTTAGCTGTTGTCCTATCCATTGTAAGATACCTCCTGCATCTGTTGCTTTGCTTTACGATTTGCCCTCCGGCTGCGCCGCCAATCTTGCAACGCCTTAACCTTTTTCTTTACCGGAATTTTCTGGAACGTCAACTCGTTTGCCTTCTTGTCTTTCTGCTTTGCCATAGCTACCCTTACCTTTCTTTGGTGGTACGACACTCGCCCTGCGTCGTGACAGAGCGAGTGCCTTGGCTACCGGATTGATTGGCGTAATCTTACGCACGAGCTACAAACTGACCGTTGCCCGCATCACGCGACACCGACAGATAGCCCTTGTTAGAAGAGAACGTACCCTTCTGCTTGTAACGTCCGGTTGTGCGACGAAACTGGAGATTCTCCACGCCCACAGGATTACGAATGATTGCCTTCACATTTACAGTCTTTTTGAACATAGCATAGTCTCCTTTCGTTGTGTTGCTACTTACTCAGGCAGTTGGAACCCAAGTATCTCTACGTTATACCCCAAGTTGCGCTTGATGTCAACCAACTGTTGCACATGGAATGTCTTCCTGCCCGAAAGATTACACAGAAACTGTGCCTTCGGACACATGGGATAAAATCTAATCTCACCATAATGGTCACGCTTCTCAAACTTTAGCGTGTGTGTTGTGGTAGTCATAGCGTCATCTCCTTATGCGTCGATTACAAATCCAGTGTCATCGTGCTTGGCGTCACCCTTTGCCTTCAGCCCGACAATCACACCTTGCGGGTCAAGGAATCGTAGGTCATCCTTGTCACCATCTACCACCCGCAACCCCTTGAACGTGGCGGGTATCTTGTCGCGGAACACTACTGCTGCGTTGATACCTGTATCCCGTACCGCAGTCAATACCTGTTCTGCGTAGTCAGCATCTGCCTCGCTATATGATAGCGTCAGATGGTAATTGCTAGGCATAGGCTTGTAAGCCCTAGCCACAATTTTTGTGTAGTCGTAAAACTGTACGTCAGGGAATTGTTCCATGATGCCAGCTTTCTCCCACAGAATATCGCTTGTGCCGTTCAGCCTCACACATGGTTGCACACCATTCTTGCGTTGCCGACGACGGAAAATAGTTATGTCGTTTATAAGCGCATCCATGAACCCGATGCGGTCAGTATGATACCACACGGTTTTGCGTTCACGCCCACGCTGAACACTGGACATTTTACCTCGCCCAGCAGATACAAGACAGCCCTTGTGACATTGTGCTTTCTCAGCCAATGCACACACATTGAATGTCTTGCCCTCAATAATAGTCTTGAAAGGCTTTAGGTACATAATACCTGTCACATACTCTGACCCATCACCCTTCACAGTCT
>Ga0098037_1000490_pt1 | contig 20319 bp, 10 predicted proteins | sample 5_EtaG_FD_75050 | JGI IMG/M metagenome (GOLD analysis project Ga0098037, IMG submission 75050) | Marine viral communities from the Subarctic Pacific Ocean - 5_ETSP_OMZ_AT15132 metaG | ecosystem: Environmental > Aquatic > Marine > Oceanic | place: Pacific Ocean | collected 2015-01-08 | reverse complement strand
ATGGTGAGAAATTAAAAATATTAGCACACGACGAATCAGGAAAATGGGAACGACCAGACAATATATTAAACAACTGGAGAGTTACAAAAACTACATTAAGACTAGGCCGAAAAATAGTAGGCAAGTGTATGATGGGCTCAACTTCAAACGCGTTAGATAAAGGTGGAGACAACTTTAAAAAATTATACTACAATTCAGACGTTACAAAAAGAAATAGAAACGGACAGACAGTTAGCGGACTCTATTCTCTTTTCATCCCTATGGAGTGGAACTACGAAGGATTCATGGATACTTTTGGATTACCTGTATTCACTACGCCAGAAAATAAAATCATCGGAATTGATAATATCCCAATTGACACAGGGGTCATTGAGCACTGGGAAAACGAAGTTGATGGATTAAAAAGTGATCAAGATGGCTTAAATGAATATTATCGTCAATTCCCAAGAACTGAACAGCATGCGTTTAGAGATGAAAGTAAAGATAGTTTATTTAATTTAACAAAAATATATCAACAAATAGACTACAACGAAGAGCTAGCTAACAACAAAAGTGTTACAAGAGGTAGTTTTATGTGGGATGGAGGTGTTAAAGACACTAGGGTTGTTTTTACACCAAATAAAAACGGTAGGTTTTTAGTTACTTGGGTTCCTGAATATGGACTTCAAAATAAATTAATTTTTAAAAATGGTATTAAATTTCCTGGAAACGATCATATCGGAGCATTTGGTTGTGACTCTTATGATATTAGTGGTACTGTCGACGGTAAAGGGTCTAAAGGATCACTTCACGGATTAACTAAGTTTAGCATGGACAACGCTCCTGCTAATCACTTTTTTTTAGAATACATATCAAGGCCTCAAACGGCTGAAATATTTTTTGAAGATGTTCTTATGGCTTTAGTATTTTATGGAATGCCAATACTAGCAGAGAATAACAAGCCTAGGTTGTTGTACTATTTAAAACGCAGAGGATACAGGGGTTTTAGTATAAATAGACCAGACAAAGTTTGGAATAAATTATCTGCTACTGAAAAAGAAATAGGTGGCATACCAAACACAAGCGAAGATATTAAGCAAGCTCATGCCGCGGCTATAGAAAGCTATATAGAAGACCACGTTGGTCAATTACAAGACGGTATGGGTGATATGTACTTTCAAGATACTTTAGAAGACTGGAGTAGATTTAACATTAATAATAGAACTAAGCACGATGCTTCTATTAGTTCAGGACTCGCAATAATGGCTTGTAATAAAAACAAATACACACCTGTTGCTAAAAAGAAATTTGATTCTATAGATTTAGGATTTAAAAAATACGATAACACTGGTTATGTTTCAAAAATAATATAAATGATAGTAAACGCAAATACAAACAGTTCTTTTCCAAGTCAGGTAGTACCAGATATAGAGAAAATTAGTTACGAGTATGGTTTAAAAATAGCTAGAGCTATTGAGTACGAATGGTTTAGAGCTGATAGAGCTTCTGGAAATAGGTTTAATACCAACTATAATAATTTTCACAACTTAAGGCTTTACGCTAGGGGAGAACAGTCTATAAAAAAATATAAAGACGAGCTCTCTATAAATGGTGATTTATCTTATTTAAACTTAGATTGGAAACCTGTACCTGTAATACCCAAGTTTGTAGATATTTTAGTAAATGGTTTTTCACAAAGAACGTACGACTTAAACGCTTACGCTCAAGATCCTGAATCTATAAAAGAAAGAACTGACTATGCTACCAACATACTAACAGATATTTACGCTGCTGAATATATAGCTAAAGTGAAACAAATGACAGGCGGTATGGATGTTTCTTTAGGTCCAACTGGTAGTAAAGCTCCCAAAACAAAAGAAGACCTAGAAATACACATGCAGCTAGATTACAAGCAGTCAATAGAAATAGCAGAAGAAGAGGCTATAAACTTTGTGCTTGACAAAAATAAATATGAACTTACTAGAAAAAGATTAAATTACGACTTGTGTGTTTTAGGTATAGCTGCTGTTAAAACTTGCTGGAATAGATCAGAAGGTGTTACAGTTGATTACGTAGATCCAGCTAGTCTTGTTTATTCATACACTGAAGATCCAAACTTTGAAGATATATTTTACGTAGGAGAGGTAAAATCAATAACTATAGCGGAAGTAAAAAAGCAGTTTCCAAATTTAACTGTATCAGAACTTGAGGAAATACAAAAATACCCTGGAAATAGTAGTTATAGTAGAGGTTGGAATGGCAGACAAGACAATGACACTGTTCAGGTATTATTTTTTGAATACAAAACTTATACAAATCAAGTATATAAAATAAAGAAAAATGATAATGGTTTTGAAAAAGTTTTAGAAAAACAAGATACTTTTTTAGAAGCTCCTGAAACAGACAACTTTAAAAAAGCTTATAGATCAATAGAAGTTTTATATAGTGGTGCTAAAGTATTAGGTCATAATAAAATGCTTGAATGGGGCCCAGCTGTTAATATAACTAGACCAGAAGCTAACACGTGTAAAGTTAGAATGAACTATAACATAGTTGCGCCTAGAATGTACAGAGGTAAAATAGATTCTATAGTTAGCAGAGTTACTACTTTTGCCGATATGATACAGCTAACACATTTGAAGTTACAACAAGTAATGTCTAGAGTTGTTCCTGACGGTGTTTTTGTGGACATGGATGGCTTACAAGAAGTAGACCTAGGCAATGGAACAAACTATAACCCAGCTGAGGCTTTGAATATGTACTTTCAAACTGGTTCTATTGTGGGTAGATCTTTTACTCAAGACGGCACTGGTAACCCAGGTAAAGTTCCTATACAGGAGCTAGCCACGTCTAATGGTATGCAAAAAATCCAAGCTTTAATACAAACTTATCAATACTATCTACAAATGATAAGAGATGTAACTGGTCTTAATGAAGCTAGAGATGCTAGTCAGCCAGATAAAAACGCTTTAGTAGGTTTACAAAAGCTAGCAGCTGCAAATAGTAACACCGCTACAAGACATATACTTCAAGCAGGTTTATATTTAACTCTTAGAACGTGTGAAAACGTATCCATGAGGATTGCAGATTCTATTAATTTTCCTACAACTTACGCTTCTCTAGTTGATTCTATATCTAAGTATAACTCTAACACGTTAAAAGAATTACAAACTAAAAATATTCATGACTTTGGAATATTTTTACAGTTAGAGCCAGACGAAGAACAAAAGCAAATGTTAGAGCAGAACATACAGATGTCTCTTCAACAGCAGCAAATATATTTAGAAAATGCAATAGAAGTTAGAGAAGTTAAAAACTTAAAGCTTGCTAATAGAATGCTTAAAAGATTTAGAGAAGAAAAGCAAAAGAAAGAGCAGGCTATGCAACAACAAAATATACAAGCTCAACAACAAGCGGCTGCGAAAACTGCAGAACAAACAGCTTTAGCTGAAACCCAAAAACAGCAAGTTTTAACTGAACAAAAAATACAACTAGAACAGTCTAAATCTGAGTTTGAAATGAAAAAACTTCAAATGGAAGCTGATCTTAAAAGACAGTTGATGGAGCAGGAGTTTGGTTATAATATGGAACTAGCTCAAGCGCAAGCTGGCGCTAAACAACAGTCTGAAGATGTTAAAGAAAACAGAAAAGACGAAAGAACTAAAATTCAAGCTAGTCAACAAAGTCAAATGATTAGTCAAAGAAAAGATAATTCGACGCCTACTAATTTTGAATCTGAAGGTAACGACAATGTCGGAGGTATGGGGTTACAACAATTTGAACCTCAGTAACAATTATTAATTATTATATTATATTATGTCAAAAGAAGTAAAACAAGAAGGCGACTTTAAAATGCCACCAAAAAAGAAAAAGGGTAGACCTAAAAAACTAACTAATTCTGCTGGAGATATCAAAGTGGATTTAGCTAAAAAAGAAGAGGTTAAAGAAGTTGAGGAGGTTGTTAAAGAAACAGTTGTTGAAGAAAAGCTAGTTGAAGAAAAACTAGTTGAAGAAGTTAAAAATGAAAAAGTTGAAGAAAAAATTACTGAAGAACAACCTATTATAGAATTAAATAAAGAAGAAGAAACTTACACACCTAAAGAAGAAGTTAAAGAAGCTTATCCTGAAAACGTTGAAAAGCTTGTAAACTTCATGAAAGAAACAGGTGGTAATCTAAAAGATTATGTGCGTTTAAGTACTGATTACTCTCAGGTTGATAAAAGTGATTTACTAAGAGAATATTATAAAAGTACTAAACCACACTTAGATGCTGAAGAAATTGACTTTATATTAGAAGATAAGTTTTCTGTAGATGAAGATATAGAAGATGAAAAAACTATAAAGAAAAAGAAATTAGCATATAAAGAAGAGGTTGCAAAAGCTCATAACTTCCTTGAAGATTTAAAAGGTAAATATTACGACGAGATCAAGTTGAGACCGGGCGTTACCCAAGAACAAATCAAGGCTAATGAGTTTTTCAATAGATACAACAAAGAACAAGAAATAGCTAAAAACAGACATTCAAAATTTGCTAACGACACTAAACAATTTTTTGACAACGAAGAATTCAAGGGATTTGAATTTAACTTAGGAGAAAAAAGATTTAGATACAATGTAAATAATAAACAAAATGTCGCTAATAATCAATCTAATTTAAACAATTTTGTAGAGAAGTTCTTTAACAAAGAGGGTAATTTAAAAGACTATAACGATTATCATAAAGCTATTTACACTGCTGAAAACGCTGATACAATTGCAAATCATTTTTATGAGCAAGGCAAAGCCGACGCTGTAAAAGACATGATGGCTAAATCTAAAAATATAGATAATTCACCTAGAACTACTTCTGGTGGAGATGTTTATGTTAGCGGACTAAAAGTTAAGGCTATAGGTGGTGTTGATAGTTCTAAGTTGAAATTAAGAATAAATAAAAAATAACAACTTAAAAATTAAAAAAAATGGCTGGAACATTAAATAGCTTTTCCCCAGGTTTAGAACCTGCGCCAAAAAAGGGAATGGCTTTAAATTCAAATTACCTTCAGTTTACTGACAAAAACGGTAGCGACTTCTCATCATTTGCTGAGCAGTACTTACCGGAGCTTTATGAAGCTGAAGTAGAAAGATACGGAAACCGAACTATTGGTGGTTTCTTGAGAATGGTTGGAGCTGAAATGCCAATGTCATCTGATCAAGTTATTTGGTCTGAGCAAAATAGACTACACGTTAGTTACGACGATTGTGAAGTTAACTATGCGGCTGGGCCTCCTGCGGTAAATGAAATTAAAATTACATTACCTACTGGTAACGTTACTTGCGCTATTAAAAAGCATCAAGTTATAGTTATTCAAGCTGCTTCTGGTGAAGTTACTGCTTTAGTTACTGCTGAACCTACTGTTGCTACAGCTCAAGGTACATCTACAGCTACTGTTCCTGTTATGCCTTATCAAGGTGCTAACTTAACAGCTGCTCCACTTGGTGCTGCTGACGGTGCTGAATGTGCTGTGTTTGTTGTTGGTTCTGAATATGAAAAAGGATCAAACACTGACATAAAAACAATCGTGCCTAAGTTTACTCAGTATGACAACAAGCCTCTTATCATTAGAGATCAATTCGACGTAAACGGTTCTGATACTGCTCAGATCGGTTGGGTTGAAGTTGCAACTGAAGACGGAACATCAGGATACTTATGGTATTTAAAAGCTGAGTCTGAAACAAGACTAAGATTTGAAGACTATATGGAAATGATGATGATGGAAGCTCAAAAAGCTGACGCTGCTAATTTATCAAGCTTAGATAGTAGAACTGGTTCTGAAGGATTCTTCGCCGCTATTAAAGACAGAGGTCAAATCATGGACGGCTTCGCATCTGCCGGTGGTGGTGTTGGTGGCTTAGGAGATTTTGATAATATCTTAAAGCAACTTGATAAAGAAGGATCTATTGAAGAAAACATGCTTTTCCTAGATAGAAACATGGCTTTACAAATTGACGATATGTTAGCTGAGGTTAACGGATCTGCTCAAGGTGGTAATAACGCTGGTGGTATTGGTGCTTCTTTCGGTTTGTTTAACAACGAAGCTGAAATGGCATTAAATTTAGGTTTCTCTGGTTTCAGAAGAGGTTCTTATGACTTCTACAAAACTGACTGGAAATATCTAAACGATGCTTCTACTAGAGGTGTTTACAAAATGGCTGGGTTAACTCCTAGTGGTGGTGAAAACATCACTGGTGCTTTAGTACCTGCTGGAACATCTACGGTATACGATCAAATTATGGGATCTAACATTAGAAGACCTTTCTTACACGTAAGATATAGAGCTTCTGAAGTAGAAGACAGAAGAATGAAGTCTTGGATGACTGGTTCTGTTGGTGGCGCTGCTACCTCTGCTCTTGATGCTATGCAAATTCATTTCTTATCTGAGAGATGTCTATGTGTACAAGCTGCAAACAATTTCTTATTGTTCGTAGACTAAACAAAAATAATGCTAGGGCACTTCGGTGCTCTAGTTTTTTTAATCTTTAATTATATTATATTATGTCAAAAGAAAAAGATTGGGAAATAAAAGATAGATCTTATTTCCTATTAAATGATAAAAGACCATTAACATATAGGCTTAGGTCTAGATCAACTAGACTAGCTCCGTTAATGTACTTTGATAAAGAAACTAATACACAAAAAGAACTTAGATATGCTACCAACCATTCTTCTCCTTTTTTAGAAGAACAAAAAGGACAAGCTATGCTAGGCCATGTTGTTTTTGAAAAAGGAGCTTTATTTGTTCCTAAACAACTTCAAAATTTACAAAAACTGCTATCTCTATACCACCCGTTTAAAGGTACTAGGTATGAAGAGTTTGATCCTAAGGAAGAAGCTGTAGAAGATTTAGTAGATATGAATTTAGTTATAGACGCTTTAAACTTAGCTAGAGATATGGAAATAGATCAAGCTGAATCAATAATGAGAGTTGAAATAGGTTCAGAAGTTAATTCTATGAGTTCTAAAGAGCTTAAAAGAGACTTATTAATATATGCTCAAAATAGTCCTGAAGCTTTCATACAGTTGTCTAATGATGAAAATATTGTTTTAAGAAACTTTGCTATAAAAGCTGCAGAGGCTAAAATGATATTTCTTGCTGAAGATCAACGAACTTTTAAATGGAGCAATGGTAGAAAGTTGATGACAGTGCCTTTTGATGAAAACCCATATTCAGCTATGGCTGCGTGGTTTAAAACAGATGAAGGTGTTGAGGTTTATAAAGCTTTAAATAAAAAGTTGAAATAACAAGTGATAATAAATAAGGCGGCTATGCGGCCGCCTTTTTTTTAAATACATAGATATGCCAAATATAGATTCAGTATACAAAACAGTGTTGTTTATACTTAACAAAGAGCAACGTGGTTATTTAACGCCTAGCGAATTCAACAGCATAGGCAGTCAAGTTCAAAGAGAAATATTTGAAACTTACTTTGAAGATCTTAACCAGCAAGTTAGAATACAGCAAACTGAATACGACTACTCAAATAGAGTTTTTAATACTGATGAAAAAATTGCAGAATTTAAAACTGAAAAAGAATTAACTTACGATTCAGGTAAGTTTAACCTTCCCGATGAATTATATAGATTGAATACTTTGACTTATGAAAATGGAAAAATAAGTGAAGCTACTAGACTTACTAGAAACGAGTATTACAATATTATAAAATCCCCTTTAACTAAACCAGACAAAAATTGTCCAGCTTTTTTATATGAAGATAATAAGATAATTATGTCTCCATCTAATATAGTGTCTAATATAAAAGCACAATATGTTAAAAAACCTGAAGATGTAAGATGGGGATATGAAGTCGGTCCAAACGGAGGTTATGTGTTTACTGACTACCCTTTTGTTGAAGGAGGTTTTGTTTTAGGAGAATACACTAGTGGATTAATAATAAACAATACCTCAGCAAATGGTACAGTAGATGGTCAAGATCTAGCCGTGCCGCCTGCAAATATAACAACAACTAATCCTAACGCTACCCTTCCAGAAATAACTATAACAAATGATGATGATGAAGTTAGTGTTGTTGGTATAGTTACTAGTGGAGGCGGATTTGAAGTGGGAGACACTATAACAATAGATGTTAACTTTGCTGCTAATAATACAAACCCAGCTGGTGGAACAGCAACAGGTCAAATAGTTTTAGAAGTAGACACAGGTACATTAATGGACGATGGTACTGGTGGATATATAGATTTTGGATTACATGATTCGGAAAGACAAGAGTTGGTGTTGAGAATATTGTTTTATGCTGGTGTTGTTATAAGAGATCCTCAAGTTGTTCAAACAGCAATGGCTAAAATAAACCAAGACGAAGCTAACGAAAAACAATAATAAAAATGGCTACTATAACTGAAACTAACGCTCAATATTACTCTGGTCAACAAGACTTAGGAGTTTTAACTAACACACCTGGTGATGAAATATCAATAACATCTTGGAATTTCAATACAGATGCTATAAGCGCTTTCGATAGCACAGGCGCTCATATTGGCGCAGCTTCTAACTACACTATATATTATGACAATGGTAGTGGTTACACTGCTTTAAACGAAGACCTATCTTACATAAAACCTAATAACGAGCTAGTATTGAGAGACCCAGCAACAACTGGTTACAATGGTTTTTTCTATATACAACTTAAGCAGTTCGCTATAAATAACAACTATGGTGGCTATGCTTATATTACGCTAGATAATGTTATAAATAACTTTATGGTTGGATATGTAGGTTACGAAAAGATTATACCTAGAGTTAACAAAACAGACGTTATTTTTCACGCTAAAAGAGGTTTACAGGAATTTAGTTACGATTTACTTAAAGTTGTAAAATCTCAAGAGTTAACTATACCTCACTCTTTAACTATACCCATGCCTCAAGACTATGTTAATTATGTTAAAATATCTTGGGTAGATGATGCTGGAGGTAAACATATAATATATCCAACTAGAGTTACTAGCAATCCAACTGAATTACCTATACAAGACAATGACGGTATACCAACACAGGACTGGACTGAAGAGAATATATACTCTAATAACTCTTTAACTGAAGACAAATGGGCTAGTCAAGATCAAACAAATAATATGGCTCCTGCTAACTGGAGACATCCAAGAAATCCCAGAAGAGGTAAAATGTATGGTTTGCAACCTGAAGAAGCTCAAGTAAATGGAAAGTTTACTATAAACGATAGGTTAGGTGTTTTTAATTTTACTAGCGACCTAGTTGATAAGCTAATAATATTGGAATACATTTCCGATGGCATAGGCTATGATGGAGACATGAAAATACCTAAAATGGCAGAACAAGCTATATACATGCATATAACGCACGCTATATTATCAACTAGAAAAGGTATACCTGAGTATATTATAAACAGGTATAAAAGGGAGAGATCAGCAGCGTATAGAAACGCTAAAATAAGATTAAGCAATGTAAAGATTGAGGAAATAGCGCAAGTTATGAGAAACAAATCTAAATGGATTAAACATTAATTATGGCTGAAATTAAAAACACTTTTATAAAATCTAAAATGAACAAAGACCTAGATGCTAGGCTTGTTCCAAATGGAGAATATAGAGAAGCTATAAACGCGTCTGTTAGCTCTTCTGAAGATGCTGACGTTGGCGCCTTAGAAAATATAATAAGTAACAATTTTTTACTAGAAGATTCTATATTAAGTAAGTTTATAAATATAAGTATAATAGGATATTGTAGAGACGAGGCGAAAGATAGGATATTTTTATTTTTAACAAACTACACAGATGGAACTATAGATCAATCTGGTTTTCCAAGTGGTGATAGAACCGTTATAGATGGTAAAGGTAATACACAGGATGTCAAAGGTTCTTCTTGCTTGATAGTTTGCTACAATATAATTACACAAGAAACTACAATTATAGTTAAAGGAACTTTTTTAAACTTTTCAAAATTTTCCCGCATAACTGGATCTAATATTGTAGAAGATTTAATGTTTTGGACAGATAATAGAAATCAACCTAGAAAAATAAACGTTGAAACAGCTTTAAAAAATCCTTCTTACTACAAATATGAAGATAATATAAGCGTTGCTAAATACGCTCCTTATAGACCTATATCTTTTTTAAGGTCAAATGTCTACCCTTCTGGAGTAGTAGAATCTTCGTTGATTGACGAGTCCTCAGAATACTTAGCCCCACATGTTTCTACAATGTTTACTTCCTGGGAAAACGACTCTGCTGGAGACGAAACTATAGCTAAGTTTAGCTCTATAATTCCAGCTAACGACATTTATCAAAACCCTTACATTTGGTTAGTTGGTAATAAATATATACAAGACGTTGGTTACGATTATACTTTTGACGAAACACACGGCGCTAATTCTCAGTTTTCTCGCTTCTGGAGAGTTATGCAAGTAAGCAATAGAGAAACCGGAACCAAGTACTATTTAAGATCAGCTAAAAGAGTATTAACAGCTATTCCTTCCATTTACCACGACGAACTTACTTTTTCATTAACTGATTTTGTAGACACAGGCACTCCAGCTATGACTTCTTTTGAAACAAAATGGAAACCTGGAGACATATTAGATATAAGCATACCTAACCCTTACCATGATTCTAATTTTTTAAATACTAGTAGAGACAATAGTTATTTAAGAGACAGGTTTGTTAGATTTAGCTATAGATTTAAATATGATGATAACGAATATTCTATTTTAGCTCCATTTTCTCAAGTTGCTTTTATTCCAAAACAACAAAGTAGGTGGTTATACAACGATGACGAAGACGCTAAAAGATCTGGCGTTGTTAGTTTTTTAGAAAACTCAGTTACATATGTAGGTTTAAACATACCATGTCCTGATGATTTATTACAAAGACCGGGTTGGTTAGATCAAATAGAGCTTTATCATAAAATAAAAGAAGTGCAAATAGTCGCTAAAGCTTCTGATGATTTAGCTGTTAAAGTTATAGCTGACATACCTATTAAAGATGCTTTAGGTTTAGGATCTGCTAGACAAGTGGAGATAACTGAAAACGGTAGTGGTTATAATTCGGGAGTTAGTGGAACTGGAAATGTTTTATCAGCTCAAAAAATAGGTGACTCTAACGGAACTTTTTTAAAAGTTGTCTCTACGCCAACTACTCCTGGCTCAGGTGTTATTGATGATGTTCAACCAGCTCCATATGTCACTGGTTTGAATATTAGAAAAGGTGATAAATATAGCCTTAGAGATCCATTCAACCCAACGTTGACAACTCTTGCTGAAGTAGAAGTTACAGCTGTTGACAATTATATATATTATGAATATAGATCTGAAAAACCAATAAAAACATTACCAGAAAATGTTTTAACTAGGGTTTCAGATATAACACCTATGAGAGCTTTAGCTCAAGAAGCTGTAGGTGGTAGAATAATGTATGGTAACTTTTTACAAAATTTAACAGTTCCTGAAACTTTAGATTTTGATGTTTCTGTTGATGAAAGAGAGGTTGCAACTCAATTGTCCGGTGACGAGCCGGATCAAGATAGTATTATACCAATTGAATTACCATACCATTCTTTAAAACAAAATAGAACATACAAGGTAGGTTTGGTTCTTTACGATAGATTTGGTAGAGCCTCTAATGTTATAACCAGCAACACAGCTCAAGGTTGTTTTTCTAGTATAGTAAATGGTAGTGATAGTCCTGCCGATTGGTGGGGTAACGCTATTAGAGTTACCATGAACGAATTAATACCAGAAAAAAGAACTAGTGATTATGTAGGTATTTATGATAGAATAAGAAATCCATTAGGTTGGTATAGTTATAGGTTTGTAGTGCAACAGCTTGAGCAAGATTGGTATAACTTATATGTACCTGGAACTACTTCAGGTATTTTTAAATATGAAACTAAAACACTTTCAGGAGGTGAAGCTGTTAACTTAACATATGAAGGTGAGAATAGCTCTGCTATGATAGCTATATATGGAGATAACATAAACAAGCTCCCTAGAGACCTTAAAGAAGCTGGACCTCAAGATAAAGTTTATGGATCTAGTAAAAGATTATGGAATAGGCTATATGCTAATGAATACAATGATAATATTAGAACTCAAATATGGGGACAAGAACTAAACCCTTCAGCTATAGAGGTTAGTGATATAAAACCTTTTAGAGAAATGGGTGACTGGACTAACAAGAGAGGTGTTGATATAAGTAAATTATACGCCCCTGGAGGTATTGTCAATGGCCAGTCACAGTATCCTTACCCTGGGGTTACTGGTAAATCAGATCCATTTTTTAGAGCTCAAGAAAATCCATTTATAGCTACGCTAAGTGTTTCTAAAAGATACGGTTTTCAAACTTCTGTACCTTATACCGCTGTTTCAGGTTGGACACCTTTTACTGGTGGTGTTCAAGACAGTGGCGGTGGAGCAACTGGACTTGATACTTTTGTATTTTCTCAAAAACTTAACGTGTATGAGGTTTCTCCAGAAGTTTCAGCTATAGATATATTTTACGAAACGTCAACAACTGGTCTCATAAAAGACCTAAACCAAGCTATAAAAGCGGATAATGATCCACCCGTGCAGTATGACGTTGATTTCTTTAATTTAGCTTATTCTGAAGGTTCTTCAGCTGGAAGTATAGTTTCAACAGAGTTTAGTATAATTGATGACAATGGAAATTATCTTAATCAAGAATTTGCTTTCATAGAGTTAGAAAAGGTAGAAAAAGTATCTTTAGACTCTAGCGGTAGCATCGTAGGAGGATCTTCAGTTGATATAACAAACTTAGAATACCCTATAGGTTATACTAACGTTTCTAAATTTAGTTTAGTTCAAACAGCAATAGGTACAGCTAACCCACCAGCTTCTCCTAAGTATGCGATTAGATACGCTGATATTTCAGTACCTAGAGACGCTTTAGGTTTAGATTTCTTTTCTTCAACTTCATCTACTGAAGAATTCTATATATTTACCTTTAAAATAACAGACGAAGACGGTAACTCGTCCACAGCTAAGCACCAAGGTGTTATGACTAATAGGCAGGGTCAAATAGAATTATTTCAACAACAAAGTGGAGCGCAGGCAGATAGAATACACTCTCCAAAGTGGTTAATGAATTTTACTGGTGAAGACTGGAGACAAGGTGGAAGTAGACCTGGTGATTACGTGTCAAGGCCTTCAATATGGTCAACACCTTATGATCCCGATAATATAAGTTTTTGGACAGACAGCTACGGCGCTGACTATGACAGATTTTGGGGTAATGGAAAACAAGGATATGGTAATTCAGAACTAGCTTTCTTTAGATATAGATGTTGGAACAAATGGGTTAATGAGGTTTCTAATGAAGTTAGATTACATAGTAATGGTATTAAACCTAACTCTGGATATTTTAAAAACCCAAGAAAAGATGTAGACTTTAGTACAGGTAGATCCTATACTTCATTCGCTTTAAACCAACCTTCCATAGGTAGTTCTGGACACCCAACTATAATTGGCGATAGTCCTCACATAACTTCAAATATGGCTTGGATAGTTAACTCAGCTAGTGATCCTGATGCTCCTAGAAGAACTGATTGCCAACAAATAAGATCTACTACTGACTGGTTTGGTATTGGCGCATCTCAATTTCCAGACCAGGTTATGTTTAAAGATAATAAGCAGGATAATGACAGATGTATAATGCTATTAGACGACCATAAAAACGGAGCTTGGGGAACTAAAGTTGATGGCAACGGTGTTTTTTATCAAATTAGAAGATGGATATTAACTTTTGGTATGCACGATATAAAAGGTTCAAATCAAAATCAATTTAGATTACTAGACACTAATGGATGGGAGTACAATAATTACAATAATGGTATTCGTACTAGTGGAGCTGTTTCTACAAGTCAAGTTCTTTCTAGTCCAAATTCTTTGTTTGAAATAGTAAGAAAACCTAGATGGCAAATTTTTACATATTACTTAGAGAGTCACACTCTTTGGCCTAAAGTTCTTGTTAGAAAGCCAGATGGATCAGGAACACAAGAGTTAGCTATTTTTTATGATGGATTTAGTAATACTGGTCCTGAAACTGATAAACAAGATTATAGGTGTTGGATCGAAATGCAACCTTCAACATTTCCAGGGTCTACACCTACAGAAGCAGTTGGTCTTGTAAAGGTAAGAGCTCAACCTATAATATGGTACTGGAATGGTGGTACTGGAAATTTTGAAAGAATGGAACAGAATTTTCCTTTAAAATTTTACCTACATGGCCAAAATGTAACATACACCGTAGGAGAAGTTAGAGTTCCTATAGCAGGTAGCAACGCTGGTGGGAAAACTTGGGACGATATGGTTTCTTTTGTTAAATGGAATGGAGGCGGTTTTACAGCTAGTCAAAGTTTTGGAAGCGGTAGCAATAAAGATCTTGGTGGAAAGTGGGACGGATCTGGCAACATTAGACTAAACAAAAACGTAAGATCAGGCAAAAGAGGAGCGGCTAGATTACTTTTAGAAGTTGAAGCTTATGACGCTGGAGATTTTACAGATCCTAACAATCCAACACCTGGCGATGGATCTGAAAAACTAGATGTTGTTGGAACTACTGACAACATAATAAGAGCAGGTTTTGTTGTTTATGACAAACAAAAAAGTAGTAACAATTGCCCTGGAAGTGGTAATTCATAAAAAAAACAAATATGTCTAAAAGTTTACAGTTAAAATATTTTAACACTATATATTCAAAGCATACTCCAGTACCAAAGCTTTCTACTTTATCTGAAAGTGCTCAAAGCTCTGCATACGATGGTGTTCCATGGATGCACTCTAACTTAGTTTGGGGTGGACCACCTTGGATAGATCACAGGCCAAACAATGTGCAAGTTGTTGATGGACCTTCTACCAATGCTTTTACATTAAGTAGTTTTTTAAGCAGTACATCTGCTGGTACTAATTTTGTTTTAGAAGAATCAAGAATTAGAGGTGGTTATAATAACCCAATAATGGATTTGTCCCCTAGAGCTTTCTTAGTTGAAAAAGAAAATAAAGTTAGAATAAGAGAAAACACTGTCGTTTATTCAGGGGTTTTTAATAGTAGAACAGGCATAAACCAATCTAATGTTTTTGCATCAGGAACAGACATAACTAGATCTGTTGATAAAAACTTGGGTAGTATACAGAAATTATTTGCAATGGATAACGCTTTAAATATATTCCAAGAAAACAAGGTTAGTCAAGCAATGATAGATAAAGATGCTGTTTATACTCAAGAAGGTCAACCAATAACGACTAAATCTAACGTGGTTATTGGGGCTGTTCAACCTTACGTAGGTGAATACGGTATAAGTAAAAACCCAGAATCTTTTGCTTCTTTTGGTTTTAGGAGGTATTTTACAGACAAATATAGAAACACCGTAATGAGACTGTCTAGAGATGGTTTAACTGAAATATCTCAATATGGTATGAAAGATTACTTTAGAGATAAATTAAAGTTAGTGTCTGATTTTAGAAAATCATTGATATCTTCTGTTTATCCTATATCTGATCAATATCCAGGAATACCAAACCTTAACCCCCAACAAATGCCTACTTCAACATACGTTCAAGTGGGTAACGCATTATCTCCAAGTGAAGATAATATTACAATAGGTTCTAACGTTTCTATATACATGAGAGGTGGAAGCCCAGCTCAAGCTTTACTTACTCCCTGTGATGCAGTTGGTAATATTTTAACGCAGTCTGGTTCTGGATATGTTAGTGGTTCTGCTTATGAAGTTTCAGGTGGTAGTGGTAGCAACTTAAAAATAAAATTAAACGTTGATCCTAGTGGCGCTATAATAAGTGCTGATACTAGTTTTCCTATGCCATTAGAAATCGGCACAGGTTACGCTCTTGGAGATATACTTTCAATAGATGATCCAGGCGGATTAGGAGGAACTGGAGGTTTTTTATGTGTAAATGAAGTAATAGGAATAATAGATGATGGCAGCGGCGTGTGGTATACTTTAGAGCATTTTGTAACTGGTATAACTTATCAAAATAATAGACCGTATTTAGTTTTTACAACAGGTGGTAATTATGGACTACCTGGTCAAAACGGAGTAGAGTACGAAGCTAGCAAAATAAAATTTTTAGAATATACTAAAGATTACATAGACGGAGGATTCGATGTTCATAAAGATAATTATGTTGTTTCTTTAAAAAGACAATCATCAAGTAAAAGCCTTAACGAAGTAAGTGATTATAGGAATAACATAAACGGTTATTACTCTACAGTTGCTTTTGACGAGTCTGTTAAAGGTTGGACAACTTTTTACACCTTTAGACCTGATTTTATATTTAACTTAAAAGATATCTTCTACACTATTAAGTCAAACCAGTTATACTCTCACTATACAAACTTGTCTTCAACAAACACTTTTTATGGAGTTAAACAACCTTCTCTTATAGAGTTTGTGTTTAATCCTGAACCTTCTGTTAATAAAAACTTTAAAACAATAAACTACGAAGGTAGTAATGGTTGGCAAGTATCAAGTGTTAGTTCTGATACTACTGGACCTATACTTCCTCTTAATGTAGGATTCTTCGATGCTTCTTCGGGTATAAAAAGCTACTCTATGACAGAAGAGCCTAGCGATAACGTTAGATCTTCATTCAAGTTAAAAGAAGGTAAGTATGTTGCTAATATTATAAACAGTTCAACAGAAAGACCTGGTGAGATCATATTTGGACAAGATATGACTGGTTTAAAAGGTTATTTTATAACTGTTACGTTAGCTACTGATGAATTCACAGATCCAGAAGCAAGAAAAGAATTATTCGCTGTATCTAGCGAGTTTGTATTATCATCAAAATAAAAATTATGACTAAAATATCAGATTTAAAAATGGGAAACGTTATGGACGGCTTGATGATAGCAGGTCCTTTTATTGGCGGTTTAATAACTCAAAGAGCAGCTAACGAAGCCGCTAGACAAGCAGAGGAGAGAGAAACAGCCTTACAAGAGCAGTTAAGTAATTTAGAAGAAAGTAGACAAGCTATAACTAACCCATATGCTAATTTAGCTGTTGCAACACAAGCAGCGGAGTTTCAAGCAGAACAGGCAGATATTTCTTTAGCTAACACGTTAGACACTTTAGCCGCAACTGGAGCTGGCGCAGGTGGAGCAACAGCATTGGCACAAGCTGCTTTACAAAGTAAAAAAGGCATTTCAGCTTCTTCAGAAGCGCAAGAAGTTGCTAATGAGAAACTAAGAGCACAAGGCGAAGAAAAAGCGTTTGCAATTCAAGAAACTAGAGAAAAACAAAAACTTGATAGAACTTCTGATCTTTTAGATAGAGAAACAATGCAAAAGTATCAATATGAGTCGGACGCTATGGCAGCTTTAACAGGTGGTATAAGTGGATCAGTACAGGGCTTAATGAATTATAATGAATTTGGCTCAATGGCTAAAAAATAATATAAAAAATGGCTTACGATAAACCCAAAGTAGATTTAATAAACAAAAAGTACGAAACTCTAACCAAGGGTCTAGAGAAAATGTACGGTGACGTTACTAAAAATCAAGCTGCTATAAGAAAAAGAAACATTAATCAACAAAAAGCAGAAATAACAAAACTTAGAAGATATCAAGATAGATTTATAAAAGGTACTCAAAAAGACTTTATAGACGCTAAAGATATATTAGGTAACATAGATAATAAAGATTTTAAAACGCAGTTTCAAAATGACTTAAACGGTCAGTTTAAAGGTGGATTAGAGTCTATTAAAAATTACATCGAAAACAACCCTACGGCTAGTGATGGTGATATACAACTGTTTGTTACTGATATGATAGGTAAAGCTCAAGGTATGACTAATGGGATAATAGGTGCTAATGCTTATGCTGTTCAAAGAGATGAGGCTTTTAATAAAAATGCTCAGTCACCTGATGGTACGGGTAACGGAAGTTTAGTTGTTGATGATAACTATCCTGGTATATTAGGCGCTTTAGCAAGTAACGATGACTTAGATTTTGGTAATTTAAGAATTGCAGGAAGTATTGAAAATGGAGTTAGCATATTTTCTGATGCTCAAAACTTAGACGACGGAACTGGAACTGGAAACTTAATTGGAGACGGTAAATATGATGCTTCAGAGGTTTTAGACTTAACTAAAGTGGGTGCAGATTTTAAGTCTGGCGCAATTCCGCCTTTTTCAACCGTAAAAGCTTATTCAGAATATAAGAAAACAATTTCTAAATCTATAACCGCTCAAAAGACTAATCCTGATTTTTACAAAGAGCTTACAATAGAAGATAGTAACGGTCAACAAACTAAAAAACTGTATGTAGATACAAAAGCTAGAAATGACTATTTTTTAAATGGTGATGGTAAAAGTTTAATTGACGGTGTCTTTAATACGCCTGATAACAAAAACGCTATGATCCAAAAGTTTGGAGGAATGACTTTACTACAAGAGTATACAGAAGCAGATCCAAACACTCAAGAAGGCAGGGATCAAATGCAAGCTATTGAACTAATGGCTAAAACAGCTTTTATAGAAAGTATAGGTTTAGATTTAAAACCAGATCAAGATAAAGCTTTAAATTCTTCAAATTTTTCAACCGGATCAACATACACAACTAGCAACCCTGGTCATGATGCTATTTACGAAGTTGCAAAAGAAAATCATAAGAAAACAAAAGATATTATATATGGAAGTCATACAGGTGCTAATTCCCTAAACATAGGTTTAGCTGGCATGAAGACAAACTTCATGGGTAAATACATTAAAGCAACTGGAGGCAATAGAGATACTGGTCACGGTATGATAACAGATATAAAGGTTGGAGCCACCTCCGACGAGTATCTTGTTACAATGACAGTAAATAACCCTACTGATCCTACAAAAACAAAACAAGTTGAAGTTTCGTACGATTTTTCAAAAAAAGAAGAAAAAGAGTTTTTTGAAAGAGACATACTAAATGGTTCTTTTCCTTCAGCAAGAGCAGATGGTACTTTACTAGCTATGGTTGGGTCTGCAGATAGAAACGAGCCTAAATACAAAGGTAAAACAACAACTAGAGTAAATAATAGATCAGGTGGAGGTGGAAATACTGTTTCTACTAGCGTTGGTCAAGCAACTATACAAGACGCTCAGGATGCGATATCCGCTGAAGATTTACTTATACAGTATGAGCAAGATTATAGAAACAACACCACTAACACCAACACCGGTAACAACAACACCGGCAACAACAACAACAACAATAACACCAACACCGGCAACAACAATAACAATAACAACAACAACAACCAACAAAACCAACCCACTAGTACTTATCAATCTCTTGTTACACCTTCTGGTATTACTGTGCCTGTTAACTCAACAGGTTACATAGAGGATAAAAGAGATGGTTCAACAGAAAGTTCTATAGCTAAAGTTTTAAACTTTGAGAAAAAAGGTAATTACACAAACATGGGCTTTACTGGAGGTGGAGGTACCACTAAAGGACTAGCTAATAAAGCTGCTTTTGAAAAAGTGAAAGCAGAGGTTATAGCGGATAATGGTGGACCTGGTGGACTTGACGATAAATACGTTACAGCTTTAGCAGCTGAACAAACTGTAAGTCAATATATAATTGGTGATGGAAGTAATGTTACTTTAGAAGGTGGCAACACTTTAATAACAACAGATCTTGGTATCAATAGAGATGAGTTTAACGCGCTAGAAAGCAACGTAAAAGATTATTTGATAGATTACAAAATGAACAGCGGAAGAGGTGCTAAGGAGATGCTTATGGTAGCTAACGGCGTTTGGGATGGTGTTATTGCTAACAAAAATGTTTCTGCTCTTGAAAATGGAAAATTAGTTTATCCAGAGGGGCACACAAAAGCTGGTGACGAAATACCTGATGGTGAAAAATCTAAATGGACAACTGTAGAAGAAACTGAGCAGTTCAACAACTTCGACGTTAATGCTAATTCAAAACCTAGCGATAGACAATTAGAATTATCAAGAAGAAAACTTTACATGATTGATGGTAGGCAAGGTTTTGCTGCTGATCAAGGTGCGAGAATGGATATATCAAAAATTAAAAAACAAAAACTAAAAGTACCAAAAGACGCGGTGAAAAGTTACAAGCAGTTTAATAGACAGTTCAATAAGAAATCAAAGTCTGAGCAAAGAAGCTTTTACTTATCTCAAAATTTAATACCTGGCGACGAGCTGGTTTTTGATGATGGAAAAGTATTTAAAATTCCTAACTATTAAAATATGAATAAAAATATTGATTTCAACTCTATAATAATGGAAAAAGAAGAGGTTTCAGAAAACCCTGAAGTAGTAGAAGAGAAGGATGTGTAT
>Ga0098037_1000486_pt1 | contig 20515 bp, 5 predicted proteins | sample 5_EtaG_FD_75050 | JGI IMG/M metagenome (GOLD analysis project Ga0098037, IMG submission 75050) | Marine viral communities from the Subarctic Pacific Ocean - 5_ETSP_OMZ_AT15132 metaG | ecosystem: Environmental > Aquatic > Marine > Oceanic | place: Pacific Ocean | collected 2015-01-08 | reverse complement strand
TGGAGGTACTACAGATTTTATGACAACTATACCTAGTAATACATCTGTAGATATGGGGGCTGCAAACGATCAAATACAGGCTGCAATGGCTCCTAAATTTCAAATGGGAGGAGTAGAACCATTACCAGGAGGTATGATGGCACCTATACCAGGAACTGATGCTGTAGAGTTTATGGGTAATAAACACAATGAGTCAGGCATGGGATCAGATAGTGGTATTATGGTAGATCAACAAACAGAAGTAGAAGATGGAGAAACTATGGACCAAGTTACTATGAAGCATGGTGGTAACCGTGACTACTTTTTTTCTGATCATTTAAAAAAAGGAGGAGTGTCATATGCTAATATGCATAAAAACATTTTAGAAATGGGTGGTAGTCAAGAAGATATAAATATGCTAGCTAGAATGCAAGAGAAAGCTGCAGGTAGAGATCCTAATCAAGTAGCTAAATTAGGAGGTGTAGTAGAGTATGGTGCAGGAGGGGTAGGCCCAACATCTTTACAAAATTTGTATGCTAGTGTAAACATACCAACGGAAAATACTAATACAGAAACGGGAGATAATACAACGGTAGATAATACAGATCCGTATGGTAATTATTTAAAACGACAAAAAGAAAAAGAACAAGATCAATTACAAGAAATGAGAGATGCATTAGCTAAACAAGATATACCTTTAGAAGCAAAAATAGGAATGGGTGTACAGATGCTTCCATTAATTGGAGCAATGTTTACAAAACAAAAAGACCCAGAGCTAATGACATATACTCCTGGATTTACTAGTCCTGTAGTTGCAGGTAGAGTTAAAGGTTTAACGTATGAAGCTCCTGATCAAAACGCAGCTAGAGCAGCATTATCTCGTTTGTACACAGGACAAAATATAGGACTTAATAGAGCAGGTCTAGGTCCTGGAGATCAAAGTAATAGACAACTTAATTTTAGCAAATCTTTAAATGCTTTGTCAGCTATAGGAGCACAAGAGTCTAAAGATAAACTATCAGCTGAAAATTTATCTAAGCAAAGTAAACAAAAAGCAGAGATGATGAATGTACAAAATGAACTAAAAGCAGCTAGCATAAATGCTCAAATGATACAAAGAGAAGCGGACAGAAAACAAACAATTGAGAACACTAATGCGCAGATAAGAAACTTAAGAGAAAATGAAAAGATAGCTAATAGAATTAATTTACTACAAACGTTTGCTTCAAATGTTTCAACAGGTGCAGGAGATATTATGCAGTTTAAAGCAGCTGATAGACTTGCAAGAGCTCAAGGTATATATGGTATATTTGAAAGAGACAAAATGAAAAATATATTAATGCAAGACCCTGACTTTAGAAAGCTGGGCTCAGCTGATCAAAATAAAAGAATTTCAGAAATGTATAATAAACTATTTCCAAAAGTATAACTATGGCAAAATACGAACTACAACCAGCACAGTCTATGTATAGAGATACAGGAGCTGTAGCAGTCAACACTTTAAAAAGACAAGAATACTTAGCAAACATGCAAGCTGACAATACGTTAGCAACTTCTGTTATGAATATGGAAGCTATGCCCCAAGACAACGAAAAATTAGGAGAACTTGCAGATTTATATAATAGTAATATAAATTCTAGAAGTGAAAGAAAAGATTATGAAAATCTAGGTATGAGTATACACAAAGACGCTATGGCATTTGTTAAAGACTATAGCCCTATTAAACGAGAGCTAGAAAAATATAATGCTTATAAAACATCTTTAGATAAAAGAATGGCTAGTACAGGACCAGATAGAATATCTAGGCAACAGTATAATAATGCGCTAAAAATATCAAATGATAAGTATAAAGGTGTAGCTAATAATTCAAAGTTTCAAGGAATAGGTGTTGCTAGTTATGTAGATGTAGATAAAAGAATACAAGAAAAAGTTAAAGATTACGTACAAAGAGAAATGTCTGAAACAATAGAATTTCCAGCTGATCAAAACTACACAATATTTACAGAAGAAAATATTAAAGGAGATAAAACTGTAGGACCACCAAGACATTATATTAAAGTTAAAAATGAGAAAAAATATTTTAGTCCTGGAGCAGTACAAAACATAGTTAATGGAGTAATGAAAGAGCATGATGTAGAGTCTTTTATTTCTCAAGAAGCTATGTTTGAAACTTACGGTAAAGGACTTATTCCTGATGGCTCAAATACATCAATATCTGATAACGAGGTTGATGGTAAAATAAGCTCTCTTACAAAGAATATTTCAAAACTAAAGAAATTAGTAAATCCAAGCAATACACAAAAATATGAGTTAGAAGAAAATGAAAAAATGTTAAGCCTTATACAAGATATGCAAGGCAGAGGAGAAACTAATAATGCTATTCATACGGCATTAGTTGCATTTGATATACAATCAGAGTATGCAGATCGTGCAAACATAAAGTATTCGTATGTAAATACTAATTATGAAAAAACAATTAAAGATATTAAGACAGATGGAAGTAGCTCAACAAATGCTCCTAAACCACAAATACAATATCAAGTAAGTGCTCAAGGTTTAAATCATACAGTTTTAGGAGGAGTTTCTACAAAAGAAAAAGAAACATATATTAAAACTAACGAAGCAACATTAAAAGCTATTAAAGAAAGCCCTTCGTTTGCAAATCTAAATATTAGTGGAGATGATATATTAAGACAATTATACTCTATTAATACAGAAGAAGAGGCACAAGCTTTTGCTGATTTACCAGGTAATGGTATAGCAGATGCTGCAACAGTTTTAAACATGGCTAGTAGCGCTAAAAGAGCAAGAAATCAAATAGAGCTAGTAAGAAACCAACTAGATAATGGATATAATCAAGCAGGTTATGAAGGCAGACAAGGCTTTAAAGATGCTGTAGGGACTATATTTGAAGATTATTCTGGAGGTCAGCTGGGTGCTGTGTATAATGAGGAAAGAGGTACATGGGACGATTTAACTGGTTATGACGACAACATTGATGTAAATAGAAGGGGTGAACCAATGAGTGTATATTCTATAACTTACCAAAAAGTTGTAGGTATACCTGCAGTAGCAGAGTTAAAAGGTGATATGAGTACATATGACTTTTTAGAGAGAATGGCAAATGATGATGAGTTTAACTTAGCAGTTCAAGATGCAGTATTTAACAATGTAAGCACTGGAAATTATGGTCAAGGAACTGCAATTAGTAAAGCAGATGCTGAGGCAAATGTAAGAACAAGAGTCTCTCAAATGGCTAATATGTTTGAAAAATTTGTAGATAAAAAATCTGAGTCAGTTGAAGAAGCATATATTACAGAAATTAAACCTACTGGAGTTGTTGCTACTAGTTATGGTGATCAAACTAAAGAAGCTTCAGAAGAAATGAAGGAGTTCTTTACAAGTGGTTATAATGAGGGATTAGTAGTGTATGGTCCAAATGGTAAACAAATAACTATAGGAGAGCTAAAAAGTGAGCCTGGATTTGGAGATATAAAAGGACAGGAAGGAAGAGGATACGAAATATTAGCTGATGGAGGTGGTTTACTTAATATAACAAGAGACGGAGAAGCTGTTATTGGTATACCTATTAGAATGTCTGAAGACGTAGATGCAGAAGGCTTTGGATTTGGTTTTGGAAAAGATGCATATAAGAAAGGAGATGTACTTATGTTCTATGCTCCTGTAGATCAAATAGGTGGAATACCTTCTATTCAAAATTATGTAAACACTACAGAGTTTAAAGTACAAGAATTATGGCAAATGGGAGAATCTTCTGCAAATCCATCATTTAGTCCGCCAATGTTTGAAGATCCAAACGATATTGATCAAGCTACAAATGAGCCAAGAAGAACAGTTATATTTAACTATGGTGCAGATGCTGGTGCTAATGGTGAAAATGCTGTTCAGGTATGGGATCCTGTAACACAAACATATGAAGGTTATGGCAAGGCATCGGGTCTAAAAGAAATAGCAACTTTTATTAGTAAAGAAAATCCAAAAGGCTTTGCATTCTAAATATGAGTATACCTATTAAAATAAATAAAACCACAAACTTACCAGAGACATCTCCAACTATTGGTAAAGGATTTGCTATTGATAATAATTTATTAGATGCTAATAGAAAAAATGTTATTCCATTTAGCGCAACTGATATTAATCCGTTTGATTCAATGAACTTTACATTTAAGTATACTGATCCTTTAAGTAAATATACATCGTATCGAGTACCTGTAAATAGGTACATGGATTGGAATGACAAAAGAGCTCAAAATCAAAGTAACGTAGAAAAATGGGGAAGAGGTGTAACTAAAGGCCTTGCTACAGGTATAGGAGCTGTTGTAGAAAATACTTTAGGTATTATTGCAGGTCTAGGTGAACTAACTACAGGAGGAGCATACTATGATAATTATGTAGGTAAAAGTGTAGATAAAATGAATAATTATCTAAAAGAAGCTATTCCAAACTATTACACACAAGAAGAACAAAACATGACTACTCTTCAAAAACTTGGTACTGCAAACTTTTGGGCAGATCAAGTTATGAATGGACTTGGTTATAGTATAGGATCACTAGCTACATGGTACGTAACTGGAGGAGCAGGATTAATAGCGAGAACAGCGGGTCTTACTGCTAGAGCTAGAGCATTAAACGGATTATACAAAGGATCTAAAGCTATTTCTACCGGTACAAACTTAACTGCACAAGCATTAAAAAGTAGTGGTACACTAAAAAGTGCAAACATGTTAGAACTAGGACTATATATGTCGTTAGCAGAATCTTCTGTAGAAGCTAGAGAGTCTCAAAGAACTATGTATCAGGATCTAATTAATAGAACAATAGAAGAGTCAAATGGTTTGTATCAAACTGAACTACAAATACCAGAAGAAGAAAGAGCAGACATGTTACAAGCATCGTACTCTGCAGGTAATGCTAATTTTATTACGCAGTTACCAGTATTAATGGGAACAAACTTATTTATGTTTAGTAAACATGTAATGGGATTTGGAGCATCAAAAGCAAATAGACTTTATAAACCTAAAGATGTTGCATATGACGCAGCTGCTAAAAAAGTTATTAATGAAGTAGGTAATAGGGGTACAATGAGAGCAATAGCTTCTAGACTAAGCCCATTTGGTAAAGGAGCTGGAGTAGAAGCATTTCAAGAAGGGTGGCAGTTTGCATCTAAGGTTGGATCAATAGATTATCACACAGACAAATATTTTAATGGCGGTAGTGAAGATATGATTAGATCTATGTATGAAGGAATTACAGATACTTTTGGAACACAAGAAGGTTTAGAGTCTATGCTTATAGGAGCTATTGTGGGTGGTGGTATGGGAGGAGGAAGAAGCGCTATACAGAAACCATACGCTGCAAGAGTTAAAAATGCACAACATATTACAGATTTATTAAATGGTGGTTATTTAGCAAACTCTGCAAACAAAGCTATGAATTATGATGCTATGGTAAAAGTTCATACAGACATGGAAAAAGCTTTGGAAGAAGGTAACATGAAAGCATTTAAAGATGCACAAAGTAAATTATTACATTACCATGCATACGATGCAATGCAAAATGGAGGCTTTGATGTATTTATGGAAAAACTAAATGATGCTGCAACTTTAGAAGATGCTGAGTTTGCAGAACAATTTGGATTTAATCCTGATGTTTCTATACAAGAACAAACTAAAACTTATAGAAATCCAAACGGCCAAACTAAACAAGAGCTTGTAAAGAAAATTTCAAAAAGACTTAATAAGTTTAAAGAAGCATATGATGCTGTACACGAACAACTGCCTTTAGATAATCCTGCAGTAACTAATCAAGCTTATGTATGGGGTACTAGTAGGATGTTACTTTCTGAAGAAAAAAGAAAAGCACTTGAAACATTAAACCAAGAAAAACAAAACTTAAGAGCACAGCTAATATTTAGCCTAGCTGGTATAGATTCTAGAAATGAAAGAATGTCTAACATTAGAGAAGATGTACAAGCACTGTTAAACGACCAAGTAAATATGGTAAATGGTGTTCCTATGGGTATTGGTAATCCTCTTAGCTCTAGTGCACCTACTGAAACTACAGATCCGTTGTATGAAGTTAATAGAGTAAGAGATGCTCTAAACGATACAATTAAGGAGTTGCGTAAAAATAATGCAAACCCTCTTGTGCTTCAAGAGTTTATTAAGTTTGGAAATGATTACTTACAATTATTAAATGAAAATCAATCAGGAGTTACAGCTTTAGGTAGATTAAATAGTGATCCTTATTTTCAAGCAAGGTTTCAAGAAGAAGTTAAAGAAAATCAAAAAGCAGCTAAAGACAGAGTTAAAGCAGAGAAAGAAAGTGCTGATATAGCAGATGCTAAAACAGAAGAGCAAGTTAAAAAAGCAGCTCCAGATGCACAAGGTAAAACAAAAATAAATAAAGACATTAAAGAAAAAGAGTTAAGAAAGAAAGAACAAGAGTCTAAAAGTTATTATCTACAGCAACATCCAAATAAATCTGTTAAAGAAAGACTAAATCTACTTACTGGTATATCTCAAGCAGAGTTAGATAAACTTAGTCCTACACAAAAAGCAGGTCTAGCTAAAGCAATTGAAGAGTTACAAAAAAGGCTTAGAGATTCTAAATCAAAAGATATGACTGCAGATCAAATGGAGTCACAGGATGAGCAGGTTGCACAAGATATACAAGATATTAAAGAAACAAAAACAAAGTTTGAGGACAAAGAAGAATATGCACAATCTTTAGGATTTGAAGACTACAGTCATGTACTACATAGTCTAAATAAAAAACAAGGGTTAAGAAAAAATACAGACATAAACAAAGAAAGGTTTATGCAATTAACTAAACTTGAGATAAAAAACTTAGCAGCTGAAAGCGCTTCTGCACAAGCTAATTTAAAAGCAGCTGAAGTTGTTGCTCCGGTTGCTACACCAGAAGAAATTGTTGAAGTTGAGGCAGAAAAACAAGGACACGAAAAAATTATAGAAGATACTCCTCCTGTAATTCAAACTAATTTATTTATTGATAGTACTCCTTCTGGAGAAAAAGTACCAACACTTGGATTAAAACTAGCATCAAACTATCAAGGTACAACAATAGAAGTTACAGCTGATGATAATAGTACTACTAGAAGAAAAATTCCTGTAGATAATAATGGTGTACCTATAGAAAGAAACAATCAAGATACATTAAATGGTAGACCTATTACAATTAACACAGATTTACTTTTAGGAGACGTATCAGGAACAGAAGTAGAATTCGTAATAATAGAAAACGATTGGTTTGTAGAAAATCATAAAGGAAAACCAACAGAGATACAAGAAGTACCTATATATGTTAAGATTGGAAATGAATATGTAGGTAAACTACAAAGCTCACCAAGTACTGAAAGAGCAGAACTAGTACAAAAAATAAGAGATGCTGAACAAGTTAATGTAGAAAGACAGGTAAATAGAGCAGAGAGAAGTCAAAAAGCAGTAAATCCAAACTTAAAAGTTAAAGGCCCAAAAGCAGGAGTTAGATATGATGCAGGAGATATAGTTGAAGTACAAATTAGAAGAGAGCATGAATCTTATGATCCTAAAATTGATGGTGAAGGATACACAGTTTATTACCGTATAAATGAGTTTGCAGAATATAAAGATGGTAAGCAATCTAAGCGTGGTAAAGTAGAGATAATGACCTTTAAAGATAAAAAAACAGCAGACAAGTTTATTGCTGATCAATATCAAAAAGTACTTGAGTTATCAAAGAAAGCAATTAGTAAGGCACAGGAATCAGAAGTTGCTAAAAAAGTAACTACAAAAATAGCTGAAGTATTTGCTAGCTCTAGTAATATAAACAATGCTGTTCTTGAAGATGCTCCAGGAATTAAAAGATTTTACAATCCTTTAGATGTTATAGGTAATCCAAACGCTGAAGGTGTAGATCAAAATAGAAACGTCGTACTAGCATTTATGAATCCAGATAATGATGTACCACAGTTTGATGTAATGTATTTTGATCTGGGGTTAGTGCAAGAGAAAAATATAACTGAATCTCAAGTACAGCAAGTACAAAGAATACAATCTGACAATTTTGAGCAAATAGCATTAGTAGTTCCAGGGGCAAACGTACCAGGAGGAAACACAAGAATACTTATTACAAGTACAGCTAACCTGTCTAATGCTGCGCAAAGAGAAGTTATTAGAGCTTTAAAAGATAGAGACTTTGTAAAAGCTAAAGAAATAGCAGCTGTTAGTATGCGTAAAACTACAAATAGAAGAGAAAGATTTTTATATCACGATACGTTTGTAAATCAGCAAAACTATATAGTTTACTATAGTAATAAACTAGACTCTTTAATTCGTATAAATGAAGTAGAAATGATGAAAGCCTTTAACAATAATCCTGCTACAATTCAACAAGTAATTGTAAACATGGATTCTGGTGACGGCAATAGAGGTACATTTGATACTGTAAGACAAACAACTACAGAAAAAGTAGGTTTAAATTTAGAAGAAGATTTACTTAATTTATTAGAAACAAAAAAATATAACGTTGACATGGGGAAAGCTAATACCTCAGAGGTATATACAAGTCCAGTTACAGGAGTAGAGTATGCTACATATCAACATTATTTATTTGATGGTACCAACGAATTAGATGCTAGAGTACAAGGAGAAGGACATCATTCTATTATAAGTATTGATGTTGTAAAGAAAGGGCAAAGCATGTATAATAATCCAATGGTAAGTTTTGAAAGAGGTGCTGTTGTAAAAACTACCGCACAAGAAGTAGCAAATAGTAGTAGCTTTAATGCTAAGAGTGAAAATGATAATAATAATGATATTGTAGTAAGTAAGAACTTACAAAATAAATACCCAGATAAATGTTAATATATGAGCTGTAGAATAGAAAACGGTAGAGCAATATTACCTAACGGTAAAGAGTCAAAACTTTTAGAAAAATTAAGAGAATTATCTAATAGTAACTTTAGAGCTGAAGCTATATATGAAAGTATATATAACAGTGAAGGAGAATTTAAAAAGTTCTATGGAAATTTTGAAGAAGAAGGACAAGTAGATCCTCTTTTCTTAGATGAGAACGGAGAGCCAATACTATATACAGAGGAAGGAGTATGGGGATTTGTTAAGCCTGGAGATACTGAAGGTAGTGAAGGTGAGTTTTATGCTATTGGTGTATCTAATAGAGAAAAATCAAAAGTTTTAGACTTACTACAAGACACAGAAGAAGAAAATAGAATTTACCAAAAAGAACTTGTTAATACTATAATGTTTTTTATAAATAATGTTAGAGTAAAACTTAAAGATGCAGGTTTAAAATTTACACCTGATGTAGCAAACGAGTTATTTAATCTAAATACAGACTTAACTGAGAGTGATACTGTTTCTTTAAAAGATAAATTATTACTAGGAGCTTTTAAAAACCTTAGTGATCAAAATCAAGAAGACATTGATCTTGCAAAAGAGCTTGTTAAAACTATGCAAGACCAAGGCGTGAAGGCAATGATTGATAAAGCAAACGAAAAAAACGTAACTCTTAATAAAGATACTTGGGAAACATTTATGGTAGGGCACTTACAGTGGGAATCTAAAACTGATAAGTTAGGTAATATTAAAAGTGTAGGACTTAGACAATTAGTTAAAGATAGTTTATCAGAGTATAATTTAATGTTAAAAGATGGGCCATCAGATGAAATTATAGATATAGAAGAAGACGAAGTTATAAGAATATATGAACAATCTAGATTAGAAGATAATCCTAAAGATAAACTTTCTGCAAAAGCTAAAGCTATTTTAAGTAATATTATATCTGGTGTAAATATGTTTGGGTATCCAAGAGTATTACCTATGGATGCTGTGTACTCTACAGTACTAAGAGCTGCAGTTAGTCAAAACGATTATAAAGGCATGTTAAGAAAATTAGAAACAATGGTGCGTTATAGTCCTGAAAAACAAGCAATACTTGATAGGTTTAAAATTTTAGAGTCTTCAGAGCAAGCAGCAGTGTTTACTGCATTTAGAAACTCTTACACAAGATTTTATTTATTTAAACAAAGAAAATTAGACAATGGTACTTTTGCAAATGAGATTATAGATTCTAATCAAAATATATCTACTAAAAAAATTAGAAAAGAGTATGCAGATCTTTCTGTAGATAATTTAAATGAAAGAGCTATCTATATTAAAAATGAAAAAGGTGATTTAATAGTTAAACCTGAAAAATTAAAAAATTTAAAAAGCTATTGGGAAACTATTAGTAAAGCTCTGTTTGTTCCAACTTGGGAAGACTTTCAAATAGAAGCTCTAGCAAATTATATATGGGAAATTGGTATGGATTTTGGACCTACCTTAAATGCTACTACAGAGAACTTAAAAAGATACTATAAATTAGGGGTAGGAACAAAAAAAGAAGGACTATTATTAACTGATTTAGTAAACAAAGCAGGGTTTAATCTTAAAAAACTTTTAACACATTTAGAAAGTAATAAAACTCTAAACGTGTATAAAGCAGAAAGAAAAACTGTAGAAAGAATAGCTGACGTATCTTTATTATTTAATCAAAAGCCTTTTAGTTCTTTTATTAGCGGTACATTAAAACAGTATTTTCCTATTAACCTTCCAACAAACTTTGATGAAATTACAGAGTTGTTTAATGATCCAGACAGAGTAAAAGAATTAGATAATTATATAAAAGATTTAAAAACTGACCCTTTGTTTAATCCAGGAGCACTTACAACGACACAAGAAGACAGTAAATATATGTCTTTCTTTTTAAAAGTATTAGCAACTCCTGAAGGAAAAAGATCTAAAGTAAAAGAAAAGTTTGTTAATTATACTTTAGATTCTATAAAAAGAATAGACAAGCCATATGCTTTTGATTATACAAACCAAAGCCGTAAAGCATCTCTAATACAGAGAATGATAGCACATAACAATAGAGGAGGCGCAGAAGGAAGAAGATTTGCATTAGTTGCTCCACACATACAATCAGATAGACCTAGATTAAACTATGTAGAAATGCCTAGACCTGATAGTTTAAAATTATTTAAAGTGCAAAACAGTGAAAGAAGAGATATTATAGAATCATTTATAATACAAGATTTAGCTAGAATATATCAAGCTACAGAACAAGTTGAAGCTGCTGTAGAAAATAATGATGCTTCTAAACTTGTTGCTAATTATCACTATGATCCAAAAAGCGATAATAAATATTTAAAAGATGGAGGAGCATTTAGAATGACTCAAATCTACAATTTAAATAAAGACGGTAAAGCAGAAGAAGCTGTTAAGTACTTAGTAAACTTTTTAAATCAAAGTCCAGATACGTATACAGAACAATCTAAACTAAGAGAGTTTATAAATAGAGAAATTGATATTGTAGAAAGAAGTTTAGAGGCATTTGAGTTAGAAGTTTTAGCAGAAATAGAAACTTTTGAAATTAATTTAAAACAAGATGTTTCTAGTGAAATTTCAGATCCAGCTGCATTTGTAAAAAGTTTTGTCTTTAATGATTTTGCATTACGTACAGAGTTAGCTAAAATAACTAGAAGTGGTTACTCTTTTTCTACAGACTTTTCTAAATATATTAAACGTATGCACCTTTTAAATACTCCTGGTAGTAAACTATTTCTACAGGGATATGATAAAAGTAATCCAGACTATGGTATGATGCCTACATACAACGCTTTAGTAATAAAAGATATGGATTTTATTTTTAAAGATGATGCAAGTAAAACTGCAGATGTTATGTTAAGAAACCTAATAGCTGCTAACGTTCCTAGGGAAGAAGCTATAAAAATTTCTAATGCCTATAGATCTGTAAATAAAACAGATGCACAAACATTTATTAGTTTAGACATGTACCGCGGAATTCAACAAGGTCTTGGTAAATGGAATGATGATTTAGATGAAAAAGCTTATCAAGAGTATAGAGCAACAGGAGCAGACTATAATAGAATAGTTATGCCTTTAAAACCATATCATGAGCAACTAGATGTTAAAAACGGATTAACACAGTTTGAAGCAGATAAAAACTCTTATGTAGTTGTTACACCAGAACTTGCAAGATCTTTTCCAAAGTTACAAAGTATGCTAGAGACTATGAGAAATAATAATATACATGTGGTTCATACAGAAAGTGCAACAAAAACAGCATATACTAATGCACAAGATTTTAATAATATAGAAACGCTTGACGCTTCTAACCCTATGGTTAAAAACTCTAGTAAGTTAAGATTTCCACAAATGATTCCTAATAAAAAATCAAAGGAGATTATATTTAATAGACAAATTAGAAAAAATTTAACTACAAATATTGTAAAAAACGAAGAGTATGATTTAGCAGGTAGAAAAGTTAAAGGATTTGAACTAGAAGAAGCATATGGAAGAGCAATAGATGAAAACATTGAAGAAGACACAAAAAACTTAAGAAATAGATTAGGTGTAACTGAACTAAGAAAACTGTTACAGGATGGTGATAGAAACACAATTGAATACAGTCAAGCAAAACTTAGGTTATTACAAAATCTTAGAGATGAAATTAGTATTGCAATTGAAGAAAGAGATTTACCAAAAAATTATTTAGATGCATTAGATATATTTCCTGTAGATACTTATGATCATGAGTTTGCAATCCCTCTAAGTTTTCCTAACTATGCAGCAAAGTTTGAAGGTATTGTAAGTAATTTATACAACAGAGCTATCTTTAGACAAATGCTTCCTGGACAAGAGGTAGTACAAATAGCAGAGCTAGGAGGACATGAAAAAACGAAAGAGCTACAAATGTATGATGGTAGTAATGGAGGGTCACAAGTAAGAATTAAAGCTAGTCTGCTTGGATTTACAAAAAAAGAACTAGAAGGTTTTACAGATGAAGAAGGTAACCCTAGAGAAGCAACACCTGCAGACTTTGAAGGAGATCCTAGATTAGAGTTTATAGGGTATCGTATACCACAACAAGGTAAGAGTTCTGCAGTAGTAATGAAAGTTGTAGATTTTTTACCTGAAAACTATGAAAAAGCTATTATGGTTCCTGGAGGAATTACAAGACAAATGGGATCTGACTTTGACATTGATAAATTATTTTTAATATTTCAACAAAGACTAGTAAAAAAACCAAATGTAGCAGTAAAACCTGACTATACTCCTGGTGCTAAAAATAATAGAAAACAAAGAAATAATATAATTTATAATGTATTTAAATCTATATTAACAGATCCTAAACATCTACAAGAAGTTCTAACTCCACTGTCTGCAGAACCACTAGAAGACTTTGCAAAAAATATACGAGAAAAAACAGATATTGATTTAAACTTAAATTACAACAACCCTTTAACTCAGCTAACACTTGAAGCTAGAAACAAAGCAGGTAAAGCCGGTACTGGTCTTTATTCCAATGGAATTGCAGGTAGAAATGTAGCAGAAACTAACCAAGTAATGAAACTTAAAGGTGCTACAGGATTCCAACCAAGTAAAAAAGTATTTTTTAATGGTGAAGTTTTTGAAACTGTAGGTGTAACTAAAGACAGTGAAGGTCAATTTACAGATAATGGATTATCAATGCGTCTATCAGCATCTGTAGATGCAGGTACTAATCCGGTGCAATTAGACTTAAATGATAATAAATTTACAGCTCCAGTAATAATACTACTTACAAGTGTAGGAGTTCCTAATAATACTATTCTAAACTTTATAGCACAGCCAATACTTAAAGAAGTTATAAACCAAGCAGAAATAATGGATTTAAATCCAGGTAATTTATTTATGGCTATAGAAAAGGTTAGACAGAAGTATAAATTAAAAAGCAATAAGTATCCACAAGGATCAAACATAAATGTAGAAGAGTTAGAAACAAATTCGTTTAAGGATGTAGCAGGTAATGATTTAGACAAAAGAGTATTAAATAGTTTTGAGTCATATCATCAAACAGGTACGCAGCTGGCAATGATTTATAAAATCATAACACCAGACACTAGAACAAACATGAATGAAATATCTGCTATTAATGCATATCTAGATGAAGAAAAGAGATATTTATATGATATAGCATTTAGACATATTGAAGGCGCTGATGCTTTGATAGGACATCAAAACTCTGAAGAAAAAAATCGTGTACCTTCTGTTGGTGTTGCTTATAGAAAAATTTTCGATGTTATAATAAGAGATACTAAACAATTAGGATTTATACAAAAGACTAGAGCGTTTGATCAATTTAAAAAGAACTTAAGAAACATATTAAACATTGACGTTCTTAACGCACAAGAACATAAATTTATAGATAGAGTTTTGTATCATAAAATAATGGCGCTACCTACTAGTCCTTTTATGAAAAAAATAGGAGACAATCCGGGACTTACAACTAGAGAAACTTTAGAAGAGCTATACGATCCAGAAAATGCAAATAATATTGTAACTAGATTTATAAAATTAAAAACTGAGTTTCCAAGACTAAATAATAATATTTTTATAGCGGCTTTAAAAGCAGATCCATCTAATCAAGAAAATGGAGTAGCATTATTACAATTTGACATAGGTGTAGACATCTCAACAGCTGATAAAAACAATCTAAGTGATGCATTATTAAGTTTAATTAAAGACCAAGACCCAAAAATAAGTGAGTTTGGTAAACTACTAGTTGCTAATCAAATAATGACACATGGATATTTTCCAACCTACGGTAGCTATATAGATCTTATACCTTCAGAAGTTATAACAACAGATATACTAAATCCAGGTGAAAACAGTCCTGTAGACTTTTGGAAAAAAGAAACAGAAAGGTTAGACATTGGTGATTACGAAAATTTTGATAACTTTGTACACGAGTTTGTAAGAAACTATGGTACAAGAAGACCGGGCGGAAGAGATTTAGTAGATGTAATCACACTTACAAAAAAAGATGGAGCTATAGAAAATGGATTACTTTCTTTTACAAGAAAAGATCCTAGAGTATTTATAAAAGGTAAACGTAAATATAAGCAGTATATTAAAAATAAAGCCGATACTTTATTTGTACTTGTAGAGAAGGGTCAGGATGTAGTTACATACCAACAACTAGAAAAACTAGGTATACCTAAAAAGTTAAATGAAATTGGAACAGGATTTAACAGTGAAGGAATGGCAATTTCACACGAATCTGTTATTGGGGCAAACAAAAAAATGTTTCATACAACACAAACTCCAATAGAAGGAGTCTATGAAATAGAGGATAATTTTATGGATAGTGAAAACAATAATGAGGAATCTACCCCGTCAGGTGAAGCTGTACGTGGAGACTGTTAATTTAAAACAAATCTAAAATGGCATGTAAATATTATGTAAATGGGGCTTTTTCTGAATTGTATACAGATTTATTTGGGTATCTAGATAATACACCTGGTGCAAGTAAAAAAACTAACGATGTATATAGAATTCTAAAAAAGCACAAGTTAGCAACAATAAAAGATAAAGTAATATATCTAAACCAGTCTAATTGGCAACGTGCGCTAAGAGAAGTAAAACGTATAAATCTTACACATCCAGGTTTATTATCTACAGAATATATAAGAAATACAGAACAAAATATTTATTCTCCTGCAGCAGAGTTACATAGCTTAACTATAAACGAGTCTGTGCTAACTCAAATTGAAGTAAACCCTCCAACACCTATAGAAAAGAATTTAAAGAATAGAGTAGATATAGACCAGTATGTTAAATTTGTAGCAGGCACTGATCCTAATACTAGAGATTATTTCTTAGATGAAATGGCTAGAAGAGAAAATACAAGTGAAAGTAGATTTTCTCATATGGAACGAGAAGATTTAGCAAATGTTTATAGAGTTTCTAGCCATTTAAAGAAATCTTTTGCTAGTGCGGGAGTAACAGTTGAAGTTGAATTAGATACTAGTATAGATGGTATTGGTCAAGTAGATCCTTATCAAGAAGGAATGAGTCCTGTCATAAGAATAAACCCTAACCTTGTTACAAAAGACACTACCTACCATGAGTTTGGACATATATACATAGATTTATTAGGTACAACTGATCCTACAGTTGTTAAAGCTTTTGAGCAGTTAAGAGGTACAAAACTATTTAATGATGTTAAAGCTAGGTATCCAGAATTATATGGAGAACTATTAGATAAAGAAGTGTTAGCTACAGCAATTGGTATAGAAGGAGCTAAAATTACTAGAAAAAATCCTAATAAATTACAAAGAATTCTTAATAGAATATTTAGAAAAATAGGAAAACTGTTTGGGATTAACCCTAATCAAGCAGCAATACTTGCACAAGAAATGTTTGCTAGAAAACTAAGAATTAATACTAGTCTTAAATCTGAAGCAAGTATGCCGCAACTACAAAAGAAGAGTAAAGACCAAGAAAAACTAGAAGTATTTATTGCAAAGTCTAAGGTTAGGATAGAAGAAGAATTATACAGATTAAAACAAAAGCCTAAAGAAGAAAGAAATCAAACAGAATACGCTACACTATTAAGACTTCAAGCCGCACTTGTTAATGCAAAAAAAGTAGAAGACTTATTTAAACTTGTAGATGCTTTAGCAGATACTTTACTTAGAGGTAAAGCTGAGTTTGACACTATTACATCAATGAGAATAGAAGACCAAGGACAGGCAGAAGTGTTAAATAGAATATTTGCACTTAACAGAACAGTTGATACATTAAGTGAACTTGAAAATATTAGAACTTTATTAAGTCTTGCAAAAACATCAGACCGTATAAAAGATCAAGAACAGTTTGATACAATGGACCAGAAACTATCTGTAATTATTGATCAATCTATAAGACTAAATGCAGACTTTAGAGAAAAAATTATACCGCTGTGGGCTCAATTTGCAATAGGATTTACAAACAAAGATATATCACCTGCTGTACAAGATATAATATCTACTATGGAAAGAACAAAAAAACCATTCTCTCCTCCTAGAAATTCAAATGATTGGATTGAGTTAAAACGTAGATTTAAAGACGGACAAATTACTAAAGAAGAGCTAAAAGAAAAACAATTAGCTTTAACTATAGACCACTGGAAAAGAAAAGACATTAAAGGATATGCAGATTTAGTGGGTATTTTACAAGATGCTACTATTGATAAGTCTGCAATGTCTTATTGGGTAGATCCATTACAGTACTCTTCAGACAGAGGTGTGCAGTTAATGATAAAAATGGTAGACCAAGCAAACATTGAAAAAAATGACATGATGCTTGATTTAAAATCTAAACTAGATCCAGAATACAAAGCATTTGCTGAAGGTCGAGATGAAACTAATGTAGCAGAATTAAATGAACCTTTAATTGAAACTGTTACACTAAAAGGTAAAGAACGTTTAGCGTTTGTAAATCCGTACGATATAAAAAAGCATAGAGAAAATCAAAAAGAATATCTAAACCAAATCGCTAAAACATATAATAAACCTAAAGCAGAAGACTATATAATTGATGGAGAAATTGATCAAGAAACTTTTTCTCAAGCTCTTAATGTATTTTACAGTAGTAATTCAGGAGCAAGTTATAAAAGAGCAGAAGCTGCTTGGAATAAAAAGAATACATCTGAAGTTCCTAACTGGAGAGATAAGCTATCAGAATTAACTTCAGAAATAAAAGAACAAAATAAAATACGTCGTGAGTTAAAATCTGAAAATAAAGAGAACACAGAAGCATATGTTCTTGCAGGTATATATAAAGCAGAACGAGAAAAAGAAATACGTAGAAATTACATAGAAGAATATGATCAACCTAAAGGAGATTGGGTAAGACCTAGTACTGGAGAAACTTACACTCTTAAAGGTAAAACATACACAAAAACAGACTACACAAATTCAAAGTACACAACTATACAAAATACTCCTAGATTAAAAAAGTATTATGATTTTTTATTAGGAGAGTATAGAAAACAACAAAAACTTGTAGGAACAGAAGTTCAAGATAAACATTCTTGGGAAGAATTTTCTTATCTATTACCTAGTTGGAGAAAAGAAACAATTGATAGAATGAGAGAGCAAGGAATTATAGTTACTACAAAAGACATTGTTAATGAAGGTTTAACTATACAAGAAGCAGATTATGATTTTTACAGACAAAATGAAAACGTAAAATTTGTAGACAAACAAGTCCCGGTGTATGGAATTGATAATGTTGATGCAAAAGATGTATCTAGAGATCTTGGTAGTAGTATATATAGATTTGGACATCAAGCATTTAATTTTAAAACTAAAAATGAAATTCACGGAGCGGTAGCTACATATCAAATGATGTTAAAAGATAGAGAGTACTTAGAATTAAACTCTGCAGGGGTTGCTACATTTAGTTGGATAGCAAATAAATTTGGTTATGATTTACCAGATATAAAAGAAGGAGAAAGTTATACGTATAAGCATGTAACAGAATGGTTAGATTCTATAATGTTTGGGCAAAAAAATATAAAACAAACATTTACAGTTAGAGGAAAAGAGTTTGAAGCTAATAAAATAGCAGGATCTCTAACAGCTTTCACAGCTGCAAGTACACTTTCTTTTAACGCCTTACAAGCAACAAACCAGTTTACACTTGATAATATGACTCTAATTCAAGAAGGATTTGCAGGACAGTTTATGACAAAAAGTGATATAGCATGGGCAAAACAACAATACTGGGGATCAGGAATGGCTGTTACAGATATTGCTAGGTTTAATCCTAGAAGTAAAATAGGTAAAGCTATAGAGTATTTTGATGCATTAACAGAGTTTACAGATAGAGAGGGTAATAGACTAGTAGGAGGTAATGTAAGAAAAGCTATTGATACAAGTAATCTTTTAATAATGCAGCAAGGAGTAGAACATGAATTATCTGCTACAAGAATGTTAGCATTAATGAAAAATCTAGAAGGAAAATTAAAAGATAAAGACGGTAACGTTATTATGAATAAAGATGGTAGTGCTGCTAATTTATATGATTTACTTATAATAGATAAAAAAAGTGGTAAAATGTCTATAGATCCTAGAGTAGACAACTTTAACAGAAGAGATTTTATGTCTCGAATACAAGGTCTAGCTAGAAGAACTAACCAAACTAAAGGTGAAATGGCACACACAGTGTTAAGCAGAAGATGGATAGGTAAACTAGTAGGGGTATTCCGTGGCTGGATGGTACCAGGTTATAGAAGAAGATATGGGCATGGAAGTTTAACTAGAGATTATGACCGCGCGCAAGTAGATGAAGAGTTAGGTACAGTTACACAAGGTATGTATATATCTTTTTGGAACTATATAATAGATTCGTTTGAAAAAATGTCTGCAAGAGCAGCGTACCAAGATTTAAACTTAGTAGAACAACAAAATATTAAAAGAAGTTTAGTAGAGTTTGGTCAATTAGGTCTCGCTTCTGTTTTAGTATCCCTATTACTTAATATAGATGATGATGACGAAACCTGGGCAACTAACTTTTTATTATATCAAGCAAAAAGATACCAATCAGAAACTTTACAATGGACCCCTATTTTTGGTGCAAATGAAGTTTTAAGACTTATAAAATCACCAACAGCAACCGTTTCACCATTCACAAAAGGGTTAACACTTTTAAAACAAATAGCTTATGAAGGTGGATATAAACTAGGTATTACTCCTGAAGAATTTATATTTTACCAAAGAAGGTCAGGTAAATATGCAAAAGGAGACCGTAAAATTGAAAAAATGTTTATGGACATATTTCCTGTATTTAGAGGATTGTCCAAATCAGGAAGTCCTAGAGATGCTTACAAATGGTTTACACAAGGATCTATTTAGTACTTATATTTTTATTTATATCAGGATGTAGTAAAGAAGTTGATGACCTAGGATTTAAAACTTACACTATACCGCAGGGCAAACATAGCTCCGGTTCTTTTCTTGATCATCCTACTAACTCTAGAATAAAATTTGATTTTATATTAAATGAGTCTGCAATCTATACTTCAGAGATCCCAGAAAACCAACACGATGTAAATAAAATATATGGTATGAGTGATTTTGGTGTAAGACATCAAAAATATTCCATACGTCTTGGTTGGAGGTATTTAAATAATGAATTAGAGCTTTGTTGGTTAAGACACGAAGAAGGTAGACACAGTTCTGCCACAATAAGAACTATAGAACCAAATGTAATTTATAATGCAGTAATAGATATAACAACATTTTACTATGTTATAGTTATAGATGGTGATACTACAATGGTTAGACGTAGGCCGGAAGGTTATTGGGGACTAATTAGAAGGTATTATTTATATCCCTATTTTGGAGGCAATGAATATGCTCCACATGATATAAATATAAAAATAAGAGAGTAATCACGGGGCTAAAAAAAGGGGGCAATGCCCCTTTTCTTTTTTATGATGGCCATATAATAATCACTACATGCTCATCTTTAACAAAAGTAAATAACCTATAAGGTCATCGACAGTATCCTCAGTCTGGTCATTTATACCTTTATTTTTTATACGCATAATTTTATCATCAATACGAGCACATAAAGCCTCTGTTGCATCAAGCCTGCTAAAAATCTGTACAGGATCTAACGCA